>OHBD01000019.1_pt1 | contig 97190 bp, 111 predicted proteins | sample 1577291 | NCBI WGS metagenome assembly OHBD01 (sample SAMEA3879572, study PRJEB24766) | human gut metagenome | biome: human-associated habitat; feature: feces | place: USA | collected 1985/1987
GTCACACAAAAAACGTAGACAATTAGCCTGTTTGTGACGATGTGACGCAAGTGACACAGATGTATGGGAGGGGGTGGAGCAGCTTAATTGTGCTGTATAAAAAGGCTCCCCTTTACGGGGAGCTGTCGAACGAAGTGAGGCTGAGGGGTTGACGATATAAAAAGGGGAACGCCAGCGCGTTCCCCTGCAAGCTTATTCAGCCTATACTTACTTTATTATGTCTATGGTGCCTATGAGCGGCAGGCGCTTCATTTCGCCCTTGCAAACGCTCACCAGGGCCATTATCCAAAGGACTACCTGGAATACCCAGATGAGTATGCCTATAACTATGCCCGCGGTGATGCTGGCAACCACGCTAAGAAGCAGCAGAAGCAGCGCCTGATTGGCCCAGAAGGTGCCGAACTCGGTCTTGGGGTTGGTCACTATGGGCAGGAAGAACAGAATGGGGAACACAACGGCAAGTATGGCCATTGTTTTGCTGTTGTCGGTCTGCACCGGCTGCTGAACAGGCTGAGTGGGGGTGGTGTAGGCCGCGTTCTGCTGGGCGTTGGACTGGGCGGCTTCGCCGGTGGTCGCGCCGCAGGTGGGGCAGAACTTTGCGCCGTCGTCATACTGCGCGCCGCAATTTGTGCAATAAGGCATAGAATAACTCCTTTCAAATAAACCGTATGTGATGCATTCATATTACCACATTCTCCGCGCCTTGTCATCAGCATAAAGCGGCGTGGCGGCAATAATTTTATTTATGCCCGCTTATCCATTCGTCCATTATGGGCATGGATATGTTGAAATAAGTCGGCCCGATGTTAAGATACGTTTCATGGAAGCTGCGAAGGTCGAAGCTTGCGCCGCAAATATCCTCCGCTTCCCTCAGCTTCTGCTGATAAATGCTGTATCCCATGGCGTATTCAAGGAAGTAGAACGGGTTTTCAACGGCGTAGTCATAATAAACGTCCTTCAGCTCCGTTGCGGCCTCGTCCCCGAAATAGGCGGAGGTAAGGTCGAACATGTCGTCCGCACTCTTGCCGAAGTAGTTCACCTCTATGCTCACTATAGCGGGCAGCAGCAAATTGCCTATCATGGAGTTCGCGCTCATGAAGTTGCAGTACGGCGCGCCGAAGCGGGTGTTGTAATTATCGAAGAACACCTCGCCGGACTGGGACCAGCTTTCGTAGTATCCGCCCATGGAAAGCGCCTGGCGGGTATAGCCGGTTTTGTTTATAAGCGTACGCAGGTACTGGTAATGATAAAGGTGGCCGGGGTAACCCTCGTGCGCAAGGGTGTCAAGGTATCTGTTGTCGTTTTCAAGCGTTTTGTTGTTTAGTATAATAAGGTTCTCGCTCGCGTCATCCACCGGCGGAATAAGATATGCCGCGGGGCTGAACTGGTCCTCCAGCTCGCTGGGGCAATCCATGAACGTGAGCGTATGCTCCGGCAGCTCCGGATAGTAATCCGCCATCAGCTCTTTAAGGTACTCTATGTTTTCCTCCGTCGTGCCGACGCTCAGCTCCACCGTGTCGTACTTATCGAACACGGCGGCGTCCTTCTTGGCGGCGTCATAAAGCTTGCTCAACTGCGCGTTAAGCTCGTCATAAAGTATTTCCAGCGCTTCCTCGGGCGTTATGTCCGCACAGGCGTTGTATTTAAGCTCCGTTGCGAAGAAGGCCTTGCCCTCCTCGCCGTATGTATAGAGCGCGCCGTCTGTCGTTGCCGTGCCGCGCAGCGCCTCAAGCCCATCGTAAAGCACCTGATAGGAATCGATAAGCGCGTTCACAAGCTCCGTATTCCTTGCGCTGTATGCGGCGCGTTCCTCGTCGCTCAGCTCGTCTATATCGGCTATGAATTCATCAAACGTGGCGAATAGGAAGCACGTCTCCCGCGCATCCATGAATGCCTTTATCTGCTCAAGCACCTTGTCAAGGGCGTTATCCCGCATGAATTTGCCGTCCGCGGACTTCTCCTGCTCAAATGCCAAAACCTGCCCAACGTAGCGCGGCGTGTCCGCAAGCAGCGTAAGGTAATTCTCCACATCCGCCTTGGTGTGCATATCATAGAACACCAAATTGAGCGGCAGATTGGAATGCAGCCCCACAAAGGTATCCAGCACCTCGTTATAATAGTAATACTGATTACCTTCTATGCCTTGCTCAAGGAACTGAACGAGCGTATCGTAGGTTATCTTTGAATCATCGGAAAGCACGTTGCGGTCAATGGCGTAAAGCTCCTCAAGCCATGCTATGTTCTCTTCGTTGCTCGCCTGCTGCTCGGCATAGGTGAATTCGCCCCAACCCGTAGGGTAATCCGTTATAAGGGGAAAATTCTCCGGATGCGCAACGGTAAGATGAAAGCTCAGCGCGTCGCTCACAACACTTTCCGCAAACATTCTCTCGTCCAGCTCTTTAAGCGCGGTCTCGGCCTCCGCCCGGGCTGTGTCCTCAGTGGGTACGGGTTCGGGAGTGGGGGCAGAGGCTGCCGCGGGCGCCTCGGTAGCTATGGGCGCAGCCGTATCCTTTGGCGCGGCGGAGCAGCCCAGCAGGCTGAGCGCAAGCAGCAGACTCAGCGCAAAACTTATCGGCTTTATTATGGATTTCATAAATAAATATATCCTTTCTCGGCTATATATAAATTTATGCATATACACTACCACATAAAGCCGCATTTCTCAATAAAAATATAAGGGAGCATATCAGCTCCCTTGGTATTTTCAGCCTTTGCTTACCGGTATAAGCAGGGTTTCCCCAACGAATATAAGATCCGGATCCTCGCGCGGGTTAAGCCGCAGCAGCTCTTCAACCGTTGTGTTGAACCGGCGGGCTATGGACGAAAGCGTGTCCCCGCGGCGCACAACGTATGTCATCAGCTCTCCGCTAAGATACGGCTTCAGCAGCGCCCATGTGCGCGGCCCCGCAATGCCGTCCGCCGTGATGCGGTTGGCCCGCTGGAACGCGGTTACCGCGCTGAACGTGCGGCTGCCGAATATACCGTCCGCCTGCCCGGGGGAGAAGCCCGCACTTGTCAGCGCCGTTTGCAGTATGGTCACAAGCATACCCCTGTCCCCGCGCCGCAAATATACGTCGCCGTAATCTATATACGGGGCTATGGCAAGCCACGTCGCCCTGTCCGCAACGCCTGTCTGCGCAAGCATTGCGCTCCGCTGGAACGCGCGCAGGGCGGCCTGGGTCTTTGTGCCGAAAAGGCCGTCTATGCGCCCGGGGCTGTTGCCGGAAGCCTCCAGCGCCTCCTGCAGCCGCCTTACCATTACGCCGCGGCTGCCGCGCCTTAGCACATCCGGGTTGCTTTCAAGCGAAAACGGCTCAAGAAACTGCCACGTTACCGGGCCTATTATGCCGTCCCGCGTTGCGCCGAGCACCCGCTGGAACTGCATCACCGCGCGCTCTGTTGCCGCGCCGAATACTCCGTTTGCCGCGCCCGGGTCGTAGCCCGCGCGTATAAGGGCGGTTTGGGCCGTGCGCACGTCGCTGCCCGTATCGCCACGCTGTAATATCCTCATTGTTTTGCACCTCGCTCATTTTGCTCTTGGCGCATTTATAGCGCCTTATATTGTCACCATATGCCGCACAGCGCCTTCATGTGCGCGGCAGGCACGTTTTTTTCACATTATTGCTCATATTGAGCATTTGAACATATGCCCAAAGTGTGATATGATAACTAAGATTATTAAATTGGTACGATATGCCCTTTATCAAGCGGCATGTCAGGAGGACAAATTGGGTAAAAAGCTGAGAACTCCGCTTATCTATTTGGCCATAGTGGTGCTGATGATTGTTCTGCTTACGCAGCTTCAAAACGGCGGCACGGACGATAAGAAAATCGAATATGCCGATTTTCTTGCCATGGCAAAGGGAGGCACGGTGGAGGCCGTTGAATACTGCAACGGCGAAATAGTTGGCATTAAAAAAGGCTCTGCGTATAAGGATCTGTTCCCCAAGAAGTATGACTTTATCTGCAACGTATCCAACGAAAATGCGTTCCGTTCGGATATGGCGGCCATAGTTGCAGACGCCAAGGGCATAGATGCGGACAAGGTAACGCCGGAGGATTATCCGTTTACATATACATATAATCCCCCGCCGGAGCCTTCCATATTGGAATACATACTGCCTTACCTTATAATGCTTGTCATAATCGTCGTGTTCTACGTTGTGGTATTCCGCGCGCAGGGCGGCGGCAATAAGATGATGAGCTTCGGCAAGGCGCATGCGCGCACTCAGATGGACCCCAACAACCGCGTTACGTTCGATGATGTTGCCGGCGCGGACGAGGAAAAGGAAGAGCTGAAGGAAGTTGTTGAATTCATGCGCGCGCCCAAGCGGTTCACCGAGATGGGCGCAAGGATACCCAAGGGCGTGCTGCTCGTTGGCCCTCCGGGTACGGGTAAAACGCTGCTTGCAAAGGCCGTTGCTGGCGAAGCGAAGGTTCCCTTCTTCTCAATATCCGGTTCGGACTTTGTTGAAATGTTCGTAGGCGTTGGCGCAAGCAGGGTAAGGGATCTTTTCACCACCGCAAAGAAGTGCGCGCCCGCCGTTGTGTTTATAGACGAAATAGACGCCGTGGGCCGTCAGCGCGGCGCCGGCCTTGGCGGCGGGCATGACGAACGCGAGCAGACGCTCAACCAGCTCCTTGTTGAGATGGACGGCTTTGCCGTGAACGAAGGCATAATAGTTATCGCCGCCACCAACCGCCCCGATATACTTGACCCCGCGCTTCTGCGCCCGGGCAGGTTCGATAGGCAGATAACCGTAAATTATCCGGACGTTAAGGGCCGCGAAGCCATATTGAAGGTGCATGCCAAGGGCAAGCCGCTGGCCGATGAGGTAAGCCTTTCGGTGCTGGCAAAGCGCACGCCGGGCTTCACGGGTGCGGATCTTGAAAACGTGCTGAACGAGGCCGCGATACTTGCCGCAAGGTATAAGAAAAAGGAAATCGGCATGACGGAGCTGGAGGAGGCCATAACCCGCACCGTGGTCGGCCCCGAAAAGCGCAGCCATGTTATAACGCCCGAAGATAAGAAGATAACCGCGTATCACGAGGCCGGCCACGCCGTTGTGGCGCGCGTGCTGCCCAACTGCGACCCGGTGCACGAAATAAGCGTTATTCCGCGCGGCAGGGCGGCCGGCTACACCATGACCATGCCGGAGGACGATCGCGACCATATGTCCCGCGGAAAGATACTGGACGAAATCGCCATGGCGCTTGGCGGCAGGGTTGCCGAAAGCATATTCTTAGACGATATATGCACCGGCGCATACAGCGACCTGCAGAAGGCTACCGAGCTTGCGCGCAGGATGGTTGTTGAATTCGGCATGAGCGACGAAATAGGCCCTGTGTTCCTTGGCGGACAGACAGAGGTTTTCATTGCCAAGGATTGGGGACACCAGCGCAACTTCTCCGAAGAAGTAGCCGCGCGCGTGGATAAGGAAATTCGCCGCATACTGGAAGAACAGTACGACCGGGCAAAGACCGTGCTGACAGAGCACCGCGACGCCATGGAGCGCATAGTAAAGGCGCTGATAGAATACGAGCATATTGACGGCGACGATTTTGAAAAGCTGTTCAAGGGCGAGGACGTGGAGCTTGAAACATTCAGCGACAGGCGCGCCCGCATAGAGAAGGCGGATGAAGAAGTGCTGGCTAAGGAAAAGGCGGAAGCCGAGGCCAAGGCCGCTGCCGAAGCGCAGGAACAGAGCGCGGACGGCGAAGGCGAAAACAAATAAGCTATAACATAATGCGCATGAAGCGGCCTTTATGGCCGCTTCTGTTGCGCAAAGGATGGGCAAACATGCAGCGATTTTGCGAAAAAGAGGCGCGTAAGCTGAATAAGCTGAAATATATATTGTTCGACGTGGACGATACCGTAACAAACGGCGGCAAGCTGACAGGCGAAGCCTTTGCCGCCATGTGGAAGCTGAAGGAACACGGGTTTAAGCTTATCCCCGTAACGGGCAGGCCCGCAGGCTGGTGCGATATGATGCTGCGCCAATGGCCCGTGCAGGCCGTTATATGCGAAAACGGCGCGTTTGTATATGACTATGATGAGCATAACGCCGTGCGCATGATACGCCACCCGCTTGCCGCGGCGGAGCCGAAAAAGCTCCTTGAGCCGGTCAAGGCCGCCGTGCTGAAGGCGTTTCCCAAAGTGCGCATGGCGCATGACCAGTTCGCAAGGATATACGATGCCGCGTTTGACTTTGCGGAGGATGAACCCAAGCTCCCGCTTGAAACGGCATACGCCGTGGCAAAGCTTTGCCGCGACATGGGTGCGGAGGCCAAAGTGAGCAGCATACACGTAAACGCATGGTTCGGCGCGTATTCAAAGGCGGACATGGCGGCGATATATCTTAAAGACTATTGCCATGCGGACGACGCAGAGAACGAAGCTATGTTCTTCGGCGATTCGCCCAATGATGAGCCCATGTTTGCGGCGTTCCCGCTGAGCTGCGGCGTGGCGAACATTGCTCCGTTTGCGGACAGAATGGCGCATTTGCCCGCATATATACTGGATGGCGAGGGCGGCTACGGCTTTGCCGAAGCGGCGGATATAATATGCAAAAGCACACAATGCGGTTGATTTTATCAATGCTGATAGATTAAAATATATGTAAGCAAAACGGAGGTACACGCTTAGTTTATGGATTTCAAACCGATAGATATATCGATGAAGCAAATGGTTGAGCATTACACGGCAAAATGGAAGCTGGAATGCTCGGAATACACCTTTTCAAATCTGCTCATGTGGGGCTGCGGCGGGAACATAATGCTTGCGGAGGATGAGCAGGCGCTCTATATACTGCTGCATTGGGGCAATGAACGCTTCATGTTCGCCCCGCTTACGGTTGAGCCCGAGTCTGAGTATTATCAAACCGCGCTCGATAAGGCGGCGGAATACATGCGCTCCAACTGCATACCGCCCGTATTCAAGGGCATATCCGGCCCCATAAAGGCTGCGTTTGAGCGCTGCACAGGCTATGAACTGATAGATGACCGCAACAACAGCGACTATGTTTACACAATGGAAAGCCTAAGAGACTTGGCCGGCAAAAGGCTGCACGCCAAGCGCAACCATATACACCAGTTCATGGCGCAGTACGGCGAACGGTACGAATACGTTAAAATAACCGGCGATATGATGGGCGAATGCGTTGACGTATACAATGAATGGCTCAGCGAAAAATCTCCCGACGAAACGGACAACATGGAGCTGTGTGCGATCAAAACGCTGCTCATGCACATGGACGTGCTGGGCATACGCGGCGGCGGCATAAGGATAGACGGCAAGCTTGCGGCGTTTACGCTGGGGCAGAAGATGGACGATAACATGGCCGTTGTGCACATTGAAAAGGCCGATAACGAGATAATGGGCCTTTACACGGTCATAAACAATCAATTTGTGCAGCATGAATTGACGGACGTTAAGTTCATAAACCGCGAGGAGGACATGGGCATGGAAGGGCTTAGGAAGGCCAAGCTGTCCTATTATCCGGCATATATGATAGATAAGTTCGACGGGAGACCCATTTGATGGAACTGACCATAAGGCACATTGGTGCGGATGAATACGGCGAAGCAAAGCGAGTGTGGAACATATGCTTTCCGGAGGATGCCTCGGGCTACAGCGATTATTATTTTGCCCGCCGCACAATGGCGGAATATGTGCTGGCGGCGTTTTACGAAGGCAAAATGATAGCCGCGCTGCACGCAATACCTTACCCCATAATGCTGGGCGGGGAAACGAAAAACTGCGTAATGATAGCGGGCGTTGCAACGCTGCCCGAATACAGGCACCATATGGCAGCGGCGCAGCTTATAACGGCCTGCCATGCGGAGCAGAAGCAGAAGGGTACCGCGGCGGCGATATTAAAGCCGGACGTGAATTTCTATGCGCAGTTTGGGTATATTCCCTTTGCGTGGCATGATGAATACCGCCTGCCGTGGATAGATGCCGGCATACCCGCGCCAATACACGAGACAACGGCGGAGGAGATGCTGAAGATATATTCCGCATTCAGCGCGGATTACATAGGCATGATGGCGCGCACGGAGCAGGACATGGAGATTTATCTTGAGGGAGCGCGCAGATTGGGAGAATACGCATATTCGGACGGCAAGGCGTATGCCTTGCTTAACGAAACGGACTACGGCGCGGATATATACGAGCTTGCGGGCGCGGACACGGCGGGGCTTTTAAGCTCCCTTGCGGAGGAGTTCGGCGCGCTTACGTTCAGGCTGCCGCGGGACACAATACCAAGCCTTCCCGCCATGCGCACGGGGGAAATTATGTTTTCCATGATATGCCCGCTAAATGAAGATATATTGCTTGAAAACACGGGCGCGCAAACCACCGAGGAGCTTGCATCGGGCGAATACGGGCGCGTATGCACGCTTGAATTCTGCTGAAGCGTTTGTGACTTTTTGGGGGAGTATGCAACGTTCTTCTTGACGCGGAGGGACTTTGTATTATATAGTAAAAGGGCGGCGGAACGCCCGCCGTTAGTTTATGGCAGCCAATGCGGCTGAATATGTTGAAAAAAGGAAGGTTTACAATTATGCCTCAAGGCGGAAGTGATTTTTTGTCCTCTCTCGGTTCGTTCTTCTCCGGAAGCGGTATGCTCATCATAATGATGATAGTGCTGCTGCTGGTTATGATCATACCCCAGCGCAAGCGCGATAAGAAAATAAAGGATATGCTGGCATCAATTAAGGTTGGCGATCGTGTGCGCACCATCGGCGGCATATACGGCACCGTTACCAACATTAAGGACGACATCATCACCATCTCCGTCGGTCCGGACAAGGCCCGCCTTGTTTTCGCCCGCGGCGCCATTGCCAATGTTGAAGATGTTGCCGTGGAAAACACCATGGAAGAATCCAACAGCAAATAAGCAACGCTTAATTTAAGCAAAAAAGGGCTGCTCAGTGCAGCTCTTTTCCTTTTACCGTATCAAGATACTCGTTCAGCAATTCTTTAAGCTCATCAAGGCTGGTTATGCTATTTACCCGTCCGCGCAGCGCGGCGCTGCCGTGCATGCCGGAAAGGTACCACGATACATGCTTGCGCATTTCAACTATCGCGCGGTCCCCGCGGCTTTTTGTCAGCCGCTCGGCGTGGTCAATGGCGGCGGCAATGCGCATGGCGTATGAGGGCGCGTCATAGTGAATATTGGCGAGCGTTGCCTTTATTTCCCGGAAAATAAACGGGTTGCCTTCCGCCCCGCGGGCCACCATGACCCCGTCGCAGCCGGTTTGCTTTATCATGTCCAGTGCATTCTGGCCTGTGAATATATCTCCGTTGCCTATTACGGGAATTTTTACGGCGGCCTTTATTTTTGCAATTATGTCCCGGTCCGCCGTGCCGCTGTACATTTGCTCCCGCGTGCGGCCGTGTATTGTTATCATGGCTGCGCCGCTTTCTTCAGCCATGCGGGCGAAGCTGAGCGCGTTCACATGCTCCTCGTCCCAACCCTTGCGGAACTTTACCGTAACCGGCAATGCGCTTGCCTTTACCGCTGCTTCTATTATGCGGGCGGCGAGCGGCTCGTTCTTCATAAGGGCGCTGCCTTCCCCGTTTGAAACTATTTTGTGCGCAGGGCAGCCCATGTTTATGTCGATAAGCTTCAGCCCGCTCTGCGTTTCGCTCAGCATTTTTGCCGCGCGGGCTACCATTTCCGGCTCCGCGCCGAAAAGCTGCACCCCGTAGCCGCCGCTTAGCTCCGGCGGGGAAGCGTCAAGCAGCGTGGCTGTGTTCTTGTTATTATAATGCAGTCCCTTCGCGCTTACCATTTCCGTATACGAAAAATCCGCGCCCATCTCCCGGCATATGCCGCGGAAGGCCACGTCCGTAACTCCTGCCATGGGCGCAAGCAGCACGGGCGTATCCGTGCCGAAAAGCTTTTGCATGGCTTGGCTCATATTATTCCGCTTTGTCCTTCAAAAGGCTCATGTCAGGCGTGGGCTTGACTTCGGTTTCGGGGTCGCGCTGAAGAAGGGTTATGCTGTTTATGTACCAGCGGGATCCTTCGCGCTTGAACACCACCTGGTATCGCCCGGCTTCCCATTCCGGCAGCTCGGCAGGGGCTGCGCCCTCGGTATCATCGCTGGCGGCATTTATTGCGGCAAGGCGCGCATCAACGGTCATGTTCGCCCGCTTGCTCCACGGCAGCACGGATACGGCCTTAACGTCAATGCGGTAGTCATAGCTGGCCACGGTGAAGCCCGCGTATTTGCCGCTGTCAAGCTCGTGGTCGTTATTCAAATATTCTTCGCTGAAATACGGCGTAAGGTCGATGTCAACGCCGGTCTGGCCGTATTTCAATATGGCCTCGGCGCGCTTTTCCATGCCCTCCGTAACGAGTATATACAGGTTGCTTATGTGCAGCCCCTCTATAAATACGCCTAAGCACAGCGCAACTATCGCCGCCGTGATTATAAGCGTCCGCAAAACATACCATATGGAGCGTTTGGCTATGCCATAGCTGTTGCGGGCCATAAAGCGCCCTCCTTTTCAACTGATATACATAGAAGCAAAATATCCCGTAATTACTGGCTTTTTGAGTCAAAGTGTAGGAATAATGCAGAAATAACCTACACGCAACGGCTTCAAATTGCATCTTATTTCCCATAAACCACGGTCGAAGTGATGTCCTTCCCATCTGCGGAAAAGACCTTTGTAAGACGGGCAAGCTCCTTACCAGCAGCATCCGTAAGAACCGCTTCCATGTTAAGCATGTTATTCGAAAACTTCTTAACAAGCTTCTGTCCTTTAGAGTCGGTAGTAATAATCGTGCTGCTATTGTCAGAAAAAGACCTCACAGTACGACCAAGTTCATTCCCGTCCGGATCAGTTAGAACCGTGATACAGGTCAAAAAGTCATTTGAAAAAGTCTTAACCAGTGTTCGACCCTGTGAATCGATTGTGCTGATGATTGTACCATCGTCCGAAAAATGTTTATAGCCATCCGTTAAACCGGCTGTAAGAATTCGGTCAATTTCATCGTAATCATCGCCAATAAACTCACCGGTAATCATTGTACCATCGGCTTGATGAGCTGTAAATCCCTTTTTAAGAGTTTCTTTGCTGACGGTATCGGCGGTCAGATCGATTAGTGTCCGGCGATTGTAAACGACCTTATTTACAGCCATTTACTCTCACCCCGCAATCGTTACCGTCACTCCTCCAGCAGGATTATCTGCTTCCACATAAGGAATAGCTTCAACTTCTACCTGAGACAAACAGTTATACTCTGTATCAGGCAGAATCGTCTGCTTCGCGGTGGACGGTGTAACTGTCTTAGCCTGTGGTTTCATGTTTTCCGAGCCGGACATTGTACCCTCAACGCCGAGGATAGTTACGCCCTCTCGAATATTGTTGGCAATCAGCTTGCCTTTTTCAGTTGCGTCGATTCCCACTTTACCGCTGCCATCGTGGAAACCCTGAGGAATTGTAACTTCCTCGTCTCTGGTGGTGATCTTCTTAGTAACGGCACCATTGTTTTTCATTGTGCCAGTTAGTTTATTACCACTTACATACGCAGTCTTTCCAAACAAGATTTCAGCAGCGACAGCGGTGGCGTCCGTAGAATCAACATCAAATGTGCAAGCACCTTCAATTTGAGCTCCACTCTTGTCGTGAGCTTTAGATCCTTTGAGAAGTTTACTGGGGTCTACGGTGTCGCCAGTAAGGTCGATGAGAACACGACCGCCATAAATAACCTTATTAACGTTTTGGTTAGGCATTTTGATTAACCTCCTCTGCAATATAAACCGTAACCCCATAATAGTTGTTACTGGTTTCGAAATATGGGACTTTTTGAACAACAATATCTTTCTTAAGCACTTTATTGGCTGTTGGCAAGACCTGAGTGTTAAAAGCGTTCGGCACCACTTCATATTCTCCAGAATAAGCATTAAAATCTATCACAGCAGACAGCTTGCCAGACAAACTTCCAAAGCAAGTTAATTTACCAGATAATGTGCATAGTCCAGAGATATGACCAGTAAGGCACTCAAACGCTTTTATGCTACTCATGTCAATGCACCTCTTCCGTTAGCTTAAGAATTGCTTTTGTGATGAAAGTATCAACTTCTCCTGTGGCCTTCGTTAATTCAATGTCGTAGACGTACTTTCCGAAGGGAAGATGTTTTGTATCTTCCGGATTGAGGGTCAAGATCATCGTGTCAATCGGAATCTCCTTGATAAGAAGAGGAGTTTCATCATTATAGTCATTCTTCATGGCAAATCGAATACGATCACCATTCATGGGAATATACTGATTGTCATTTAGATCAGTAATCGTAATAAGCGCCGAAAAAGTATCACCCCGAGTCAAAGTAATCATTGTGCCAGAAACAGAATAACTCATAATCTCACCTCCAATTCAAGCATTGTAAGTTGATTTATGAATCGCAAGTTGGTCGACTTCTGTCATGATTCGCTTAGCCGAACCGTTACCGCCTAATTTTTCATAAGGCTTGTACAAGTATTCATGCAGATTCTCATACTCGTCCTGTGTAATGTAGCCCCTCTCGATGTAGGTCATACCGAGATAGATAATGCGATCATGAGCCAAACCAATGAGCATTTGCGTTTCAAGATTGTTGTGCTTATTCTCAGCAGCTTTTCGTTTGCTTCGCTCTTGGATATATGCCCAAAATCCAGAAGAAGCAAGTATCGTCCCCAAAATAGTTAATAGCGTTTGCAGCCAGGGTTCCATTTCCATGTATCATCCTCCTTGAAGTCATAAATGAATTAAGAAGCTTGTAGGAAATATCACCCCAAACCTCTTTTAATTAGGCGAGGGAGCCCACCGCAAAGTAGACTCCCTGCCAATTTCGGTTAATCCACAGGATTACCATTTTCGTCAAGACCGAGAGCTTCCAGATCAGCCTTGACAGCAGCCTTGAACTTCGCCGGAACCTGATTAAAGGTCCGACGACCTGCGATGATGAGTGCGACATACAGTGCTACCATGTTGTTACCTCCTATCAAAATTTTGGATAAAATATAAAACATGGTTACTCCTCCTCAGCGATAAGATCGCCGTTGGTATCGTAGCCATATTCTAACAATTTTGCCTCGACATCTGCCTTAAATTTTTCAGGCACCTGGTCGAAGGTTCTACGCTTATTGATGATAAGCGTGGCGTAAAGATTGACCATTTTTGCTACCTCCTCATTCAGGAATCATTGCTGCGACGGCATCGTACAGATCAGCAATTGCTTCCATGATAGCAAGCTGCTGGGAATCTCCAGTTTCCTGACCTGCCATGATCTGAACAATGTTGTCCGAATCATTTGTACCTTTAATGGCGTTTTCAGCCATAAGCAGATTGGTGTATTCATTGAACTCCTGAGGGGTCAACGCCGCTTCCTGATAAGTCCAGTAAGTGGTTTTATCGCCCTGTTCTGAAGTTCGTGTAATACTCGTAATGTCCTTGCGGAGATATACGGTTCCAACAGTAACCTCAAGTGCAGTCGGTTGGACTGTGCTCTCGGCATATTTGTAATTTAACTCCATGCGACTTTCCTCCTTTCGCAGTGTAAAGACTGACGAGTTTTTGATATACCCGCTTCTCATCGTATTTGTCATATCGTGAAACTTTTCGCTTCAATTGCTGGAAGCTAACACATGGTTTTATCCACTTCCGATACATCAAATAGGTATCGGTGCAGTCGATCCACCCAAGATAAGACAACATTTGCCGAGCATCGAGTATGGTTGCTTTCTCCTTTTTGGAGATTTTGCGAGCTTTTCTCGTGGCCTTGTACATAATGGATTTTCGAAGAATCGTTCGATTACGATAAAAACGAAAGCCCATGAAGTCCAGATCACGCCCCTGGTTGTTGCCATAAGAAAAGCGAAAGACTTGCCAATTCGCTTTAAGTTCCAAGCCAAGCTCCATTTCCAGATAATCGGAAATTGCTTGCCTCATGCGGTGCAAAACCCTCTTGTTGCTTCCGAAAATGACCATATCGTCCATGTAGCGCATATAGTGCACGGCACAGAGCTGCTCCTTGATGAAATGATCTAAACCCTGTAAATACCAGTTAGAAAGCCATTGAGAAGTATAAAAGCCAAGTGGAATACCAACCTCTGTAACATCAATAATGCGGAATAATAGCTCCAACATCTTCTCGTCATGAACGGTCTTCTTCAACTTGGCTTTCAAACGATCATGTGGAATAGAATCGAAGAAATGGCGAATATCCATTTTGAGGACATACTTACAATTCTTCGGGTCAATCCTGATCCACTTCTCAATAACCAGCTTTCCTTTATGGGCACCTCTGCCCGGAAGACTGGCATAGCTGTGTTCGTACATTCCCTTGCAGAACATCGGCTTCATGGCATTTACGATGCAATGCTGAACAAGCAGCTCTTCTATCGTAGGGACAATAATAGTGCGCTCCTTGCGAGTAATCCCATCATAAATGTAAACCGGCACATGCTCGGCGTTTTCGTAGTTGACTATCCAGTCTAAGGATTGTTCAACTGCGGCATCGTCAGACATGTGCCGGTGTTTCATGATTTTACGGAATCTCTTGCTGTGCTTTGCTTGAGACAGAGCGTACCGTCGGTTCGTTTCGGATATTGTTTTTTCGTACAAGTGGTTATAGGATTTCATGTTCTCTCTTATCCTCTCATCCGCTTTCGACTTATTCTCAGCTACTCACAGATGCTTGCACCGAGTTAATTTTCACCAAGTGGTGAGGAAGAGATGCGGATATCTCTTGCCATTTTGAAATGGCGGCATACACTGCATTAAGGAGAGCTTCTTATGGATAAGATAGAGCCGCGCCATTGTTCGAGTTCGAATTGGACGCCGTATTGTTCAGATTAGCGTAGAAAGGACCGACCATAAGGTCATTGTTCCAGTTGCCGCCGACATACGCGCTGGGCGCAGTGTATACCCCTAATATTTAATTGTTTTCGTTTACCCGGCGAACCTAAGGTTCTCCCGTCCTCTCCTCGCTGCTTACGCAGCAGCAAGCGGTTTACAAGAGAGAGCCGCGCCAAGGCCCGAGCCCGAATAGGACGCCGCATAGTGCAGATGAGCGTAGAAAGGACCGACCAAAAGGTCATTGGCCCAGTAGCCGCCGACACACGCGTAATTGACCTGGCTGTTATTATACCACATGCCGTCAGCCTCATAAGTGCTGCTGGAACCACTTGCATTAACAGGCAGCCGTCCGAATGCTTCCGTCTTCATGCTGCTGATGTAGCCTCCGGAGCTGCCAGCCGGAGTAGCATTTGCGATCATCTTATAACCGTTTCCGTCTGTGTTGTAGTCGGTTGCAGTAGAACCATCGTGAGTACCACGAGTCAGCTTGACCTTCTGAGTTCCATTGGCATTGATCCAGCCAGCAGTACGACGCCACAGGTTACCCCAGGCATTCTCCATACCGAAGACCTTCACACCGGAAGTCTTGTCATTAGAACCCCAGAACATACCCTTGGAGTTCATCGTACCAGGAGCAATACTATTGGAACTATTGCACCGTCCATAGCCAAATGCAGTTTGACACTCGGTAGAACGAGCCATCATAACCAGCAGATCCTGGAGCAGCAGTCTGTCAGCCAGCACCTCGGTATACCAGTCATTGCCATTTGCCTTAGCATAGGCGATTTCGTTAGCCGCCGTGGTGTTTACGCTGTTAGCTGCACCGCTGATAGACCGCAGCTTACCGGAAACCAGAGAACCGAAATAGATGGGGGTATAGAAATGATCGATCTGGTTGTTATTACGGTCATAGTTACACCAGCAATCCCAAGTATCGTCTTGAGGAGTATCGGAGCAGCGGAAATGATAAACACCATTCGATTCCCAACGCTTTGTATAGATCTTCGGCCATTCCATCATGGCGTTGCCGCCAAAGGAGGTATCCGCAACCTTAGAAGCAGAACCGTCGATCTTCTTGGTATAGTTGTTAGGATCAAGATAATGGTCAACCTTTCCGGCATAAGTCAGCATACAAGGACGAGGCATGAACTTTTCACCCGGATCAAATGCCCAACCACCATAGTTGAACTTACCGGTGCTGAAATTCATAGCCGCCGGAGTAAATGTAGCGTTATCCACATCAGAAGGATAAGTTACTCGTCCGGTAGGGCTGGAAGTCGCTTTCACCAAATCATAACCGAACAGATAATCTCTCTTCTTCGGGGTAACACTGGTTCGGTTCGACTCGCTGCGATTATAGGCACCGGTACTGGTGTAAGGGAATGCGGAATAGTAATACACCACTCCGACTGTCACATTGGTATCTGTATAAGTGCCGTTGGCAGTGATGTTCTTGAACAGCTCACCCTCCGTTTCACTGGTTGGATAACCAGTCGTGCTCCTACGGATAATAGCGCCAGCAACACCACTCGGAAGCTTCGCCGTGATCTCAACCTTGACAGTGTCAGATGCCGAGACATATACCGACTTAGCGGAAAACTCCTTCATCGGCTCCGGTTCATTTACTACAGCGCGATTAGACTTGTTTCGGTTGTACACGCCCTGTGTGGTATAAGGAAAAGCTGCATAGTAGTAGGTTCCGGTAGATGACAGCCCAAAATCCATAAAAGTTGTGGATTCCTTAATATCAGCGACAAGATCGCCGTCAAATTCATCCTTCGGATAATCAGTCGTTTTCCTTCGGATAATCGCACCTTTCACGGTGCAGAGTGTCTGTTCATTTACTACTGTGTCATTAGGAAGTGTAGCTGTGATTAAAACACAATACTGTCCTTGAGACATACCGCCATGCGCAGTAAATGTCAGCATATTGGACGGCTCAATGCCGCCGAAAAAGTGTCGGTTTTTACCGAAAATCAGATCTTCTTCTGCCATTTTGATTGTTCTCCTTTCACTTTAAGAATAAGTTACAACAGTGCTGATAAGCTTGCCATCGGAGTCAAAAGTCTTAACGGCTCTCGCCACTTCTGCTCCCGCTGCACTTTTCAGCACATTTGTCATTGTCAGGAATCCGTCAGAGAAAGTCTTCGTCAAAGTTCTGCCGTCACTTGCAGTAGAAGTGATAACCGTACCGTCGTCCGAAAACTCTTTGGTTCCGTCTTCGAAGCCAACCAGCAAAATCCGTTTGACTTCTTCCTTGTCGATCTCAAGTTGTAAATTTCCTGCGACATCACCGCTGAGCTGGTCTTTCATTTGGTTATACCAGGCAAGAAAATCAGCCTGTTCAGATGCGATCCACTGGTCAAGAACGGTCTGCTCCTGTTGGAGGTCCGCTTTCATTTTATTGAACCAAGCCGTGAAATCGCTTTCCTCCTGAGCAATCCAGTCATCGACTTCCTGAGATCGTGCATCAGTAAACCGATCAAGCTCATCCTGCCATTTGCCAAGCAGCTCGTCCAAACTGATCGTCTGAAGAATGCCAGTTACAAATGGAGTAGACTCTGTGCCGACCATAGGGGTAATGTCAGCTTGGTTAATGACCGCAGTGCCGTACTTTCTGTAAATATAACAGAGAGGGTACTGATGGACATTTCCCTCGTTCGTCAAAGTCGGTCTCGACGGTGCGCTGGACGGATTGCCTTTGACAAATTTGATGGTGTTCTCACGAACCGATTCCATTCCGTTTACTTCCAGAACCACGGCATCAATACGATCAAGAAGCACTTCTGCTTCCGGGGCAGTCATCGGCAGGATACTATCATTGACTGTCCATGTGTGGTCGAACCAGGCTTTGCCGACACCAACATTCACGGTAAGACCGCCTGCCGCCTTCACAGCAAAAGCGGTTCCGATAGAAGCAAATACACCATCTATGATGAGTCCGTCAAAGATAGCCGACATCTGTGCAGCATTGTATTTGCGGTCGCCGTTAAGTGAATTGAAAAATCCGCTTGATACGCTCATTCAGTTTCTCCCTCCTTACTTTGAAATAGTTTTGAAGGTCGGATAAATCGATAATCCTTCCTCACTGTTTGAGATGACCAGCTCTGAAATGTAAGCCGATCCCTCATTGCCATATTCATTGGCGATTTGAACGATGTCTCCGATAAAGAAGTCTTCGCCGTACTTGAACAGGCGAGTGACTTCAACCTCTCCTTCGAATGCAGTGGTTACAATATGGTCGGCCAGGTTCTTCAAGCCCTTTGTCTGAAGCTGTGCCATGTATTCCGCATCAGAAAGTGTTCCATCCTCAGTATCGGATGAGATGTCACGAGCATCTGTGAAAAGCTCACGCCGGTCAAGTCCGGAGGCTGAGCCAACGATAACAGTTCGCCTTGACGCTCCTTCACCTTCTCCTGCGACCAGAGTCACATTTCGAAAACTCGCTCTGGATGAATAATAGTTGCTGTTGATGATGTTCTCAAAGTTTGGAGAGAAAACAACATACGGATTTTCTGTCTGCTCATAAGAACGATCAACGCCGGCATACAGACTGAATGCAAACTTGTTTTCATCTGTCAGTACGATCTTGAACCCTATATTGTTTTCCTCACAAAGTCCTTTTACGACATCGTACAGGCAGTCACCTGTGTATTGGTTGTCAATTTTCAGACTTGTGATTTTAGGGTCAGTAGAAGGCACGAACACAAAGTTAGAAATCTTTCGATCGGCAATAGACGGTGAAATGATGCACTCATTCAACATCGTCTGGATGCCATTTTGAAGATTTCCATTAAAGATTCGCTGTCCCCAGATGATGCGGCGTTCAAGAATAGACTCCAACGATCTTCCTGTGACAATAAGATGATTTCCTTCTTCTGTGTCGGCATTGATCTTGATGTCCTCGATAATCATACAGTGCTCCGAATCCTTCAGCCACAGATAGTAATCCTCTTTCAAATATTGCAAGAGTTGTGTATCCATAGCGAAGAATATCTCGAAATCTCCATACGAATTATACCGGTCAGTCCATATCATGGATTCATAAGTATCTATGACGGCTACGGACTCGAAATCGGTGTTTAAGACCAAAAGCTCCATAGTTATACCCCCTCATAGATGACTTTGTTTTCGATCCTGAACTGAAGATTCGTAACACCGCTGTCAGCAGTAAAGGCAAAAATGTTATCGCCCTTTGCCAGCGTGAACCAGTCGGTGTTCTTATCCAGACAGTTCAGAATATTGTAAGAAACGCCTTCACGAATCAAGGTAATGCTCTTATCGCCCTTTGAGGTGTTAATGACAATATCGTCACTTGCAACAACGCCCTTTCCCGTGAGCTTTTGGAGCTTCACGGTATCGATCTTCATGACTTCTCTGGTTTCCGTATTGTAGATATTGATGTTACTTGCCGGTCCGATTGCATGGATATAGATCGTTACGCCAATTTCAGCATCGCCATAGTAAGTGATGACTCCCTCCGTCTTGACTTGGATTTCGCCAAATACAAGCAGCGGTTCCGTCAGAGACTCATTCGAGAACGGAAACTCGAACAATGGGTCAATACTGTAGAAATCCGTTACATTGTTTCCATCCTCACCGGCTGAATAGAAGAACGGGTCAGGGCAAATGATCGAGATTGATGTCCCTTCCTGTGAGCTAAAAATATTTGGTTCATTCGATTCCACATAACCGTTTGTTCGTACATATCGGTTATCGGTTTCGATGATGATCTCAACATTTTTCTTTGCCGGAAAGTATTTGTAGGATTTCTGTCGTACATCCTCGATTGTTTCTCCATAGACTGTGTCAACGAATACGATTTGGAAAACGATGTTCCGCTGACTCAATCTGGCGGAGTTAAACATAGAGCCGTCATTAGTGACGACTTCCGTCGTGTTGACAGTTGCTTTGACCGGACCTAAGCCGGTTACAGACTTGATGAGGAAGCCCGAAACCTCAGGCTCCCTCAAGTCAAGTTTGATCCTATCACCTAAGTAATTGGTGATAGCAAATGAGTGAATCATGTTTCCACCAATCCTTTCAACGCCGAGAACTGGTTCTTCGTCTGACGATAAATGTCAATCCTCGACAGTGCCTTAGGCGAATAGTTATTTTGTGTGAAATTGTAGTTGTTTCCAGAGGTCGGTGTAGCACCGCCATTTTGAACGACACTGCCGCCCTCACGCTCCATACCGGCGCTGATCTTCATCGCCTGATTTCGACTCAAAAGTGCTGATAACCTGCCCGCACCCTCCGTTACATCAGACAGATCAAGCAGCGGTCGAATCGTCGGTTGAGAGTCAATTCCATTTTCGATAAAATCACCAATCTTGGAAACCGCGTTGCGGAGTCCTTCCTTAGCCGACTTTGCAACAGATGCACCGGCATCGTAAGACTTATCGGTGTAGTCGATCAGGGAATTGACGAATCCCATACCAAAGAATCCGCCAATTCGATAGCCGACTTTAGACGGTGAGTTGATGTCGAGTTCCGCTTCTGCTGCCGCTGCCGCTGCTCTTGCCATAGCTCTTGCTCTCGCTTCAGCCATGTATGTGTTGGCAGTTATGCCAGCGGCAAACCCTTCAACAAGATACTTACCGGCGTTATAGAAATCGGTGTACTTATTTCGAATTGCTGTCAGACAACTATTGATGATCTGAACAAAGGCATCTTTTGCAAGCTGATTCTTTGTTCGAATACCGGCAATAAGATTTGTCATCGTAGTCTGTCCAACGGTATTAAACTCGTAGAACTTATTTCGGATTGCTGTCAGGCAACCGGATACGATTGTGACAAATGCCGACCGAGCAGATGCGTCGCCGGTACGAATACCAGAGATAAAGTTGGTCATCATCGTCTGCCCCATAACTGTGAACTGACTGTACTTGCTTGTAAAAGCAGTGACAATACCGTTAATCATGGTGGTGAAAGTGCTTGTCAGATTTCCTTGCTGTGCTTTGGCGGCGTTGATAAATGTAGTGACCATTGTGTTTGCGGCTGTACTTACACGGGAATTAGCATTTGTAAAGGCATTGATAAAGCCATCGATACCAGCATTACCCAAATTCGTAAGATTCTGAGCAAATGTAGACATTCCACTTGTATCAACACTCTTAATGCCGTTTGCCAAATCCACAAGATTTCTGAACTCGACAACCACACCACTCAGCTTAGCTACATCCACTCCGCTAACGCTGTTGTAGTACGCGGCAAATGACTGACCGAAAGATACCAACTGCTCACCGAAGCTTGCAATATCGTTATCGCCCGTAAACCAGGATACGATACCGCCGCTATTCGGCAAATTGTTTGAAAGCTCAACCAGAGCTTTAGCTGCATTTGCGGAGTTTGTGACGACAGATGCATCCAATCCTGTAACAGCCAAAGAATAGTTCTTCATTGCTGTGCCAAACGGAACGAGCTGTTCACCGAAGGTTTCAAGGTCGTTATCGCCCGTAAACCAGGATACAACACCGCCCGTATTCGGCACCGTATTCGCAAGTTCAAGCAAAGCCTGACCTGCGGTAACGCTATTTTGAATGACATCGGCTTTCAGTCCGGAAACAGCGTCAGAGAAATCCTTCATTGCTCTGCCGAAAGGAACAAGCTGTTCGCCAAAGTCATCCATATCGTTTTCACCAGCAAAGAAGCCAACTACGCCGCCGCTGTTTGGAACGGTGCTTGCCATCTCTGCAAGTGCCTTACCAGCGGTAGCTGCTTCAGTAATAACACTGGCGTCAATTCCGGCGACTTCGTTTGCAAAGTTACGCATGGCACGACCAAATGGAATAAGCTGTTCACCGAAGGCATTCATATCGTTCTCTCCGGCAAAGAAGCCAACGACACCGCCAGTATTAGGAAGTGTATCAGCCATCTCTGCAAGAGTCTTACCTGCGATTGCAGCATTGGAAACTGCTTCTCCATCAATACCGCTGATTTCATCAGAGAATTGTTTCATAGCTTTTCCGAACGGAACCATCTCTTCAGCAAAGCCAGAGAGCGAACTTCCGCCAGTGAACCACGAGGTTAGACCATCCAAAATATTTGCGGCTGTCAGGATAAGAATCGTTTCTGCAAGAGCCTTAACACCATCCAGCATAGCCGGATCTATGGAAGCTGCGCCATCAAGGAACGGCTGAACATTGGCCATAAACCCGGAAAGATCAGAACCAATTTGCGGGAATTGACTGGATACGCCACTCATAAAGCCACCGACGATACCACCAACAAACTTACCGATTGCCGTACCAATTCCCTGAAGCAGATTACCGCCTTCGTTGATAAGCCAGTTCAAGCCAGGAATTTGCGCCAGAGCACCGACCGCAGCAAGAACAAGAGCGAGTTCAGCGATAACAGCGCCCATACCGAGAACGCCCAGCATGGCACCAGGAACAAGAGCTGCTACTGCGCTCAAAGCAGCCATAATTGCTGCAAGCAGGCCGATACCGACAATTCCCTTAAGAAGAGTTTCTGTATCAATACCCTTAAGTGCATCCACAATACCGGAGAAGAATGCCATCAATACATCAATAGCAGCCTGAATCAGACCCGGAAGATTCTTAGCAACGCCCTCAAGCACTGCGATAAGGAATTGGAAGATGGAATCGACGATAGACGGGGTATATTCCACCAATGCTTCAAGAACACCTGCAATGAGCTTCAATGCCCCATCAGCGATAGCGGGAACGCACTCAACAAGTACATCCACCAGCATAAGAACAACCGCCTTGACTGCTTCTCCAATGGCTCCTGCACTATCTGCGATAACTTTGCAGAACTCGACAATTGCCTCGCCGATCTTGGCTACAATTGCAGGAATAAGGGCTGCCACGCCTGTGATAATAACAGTCAAAGAAGCGACGATGGCTGTAGCACCGGCAGTTCCCGCAGCAGCAAGAGCTGTTAAGCCTACTGCCAAGGCGGACAAACCGGCACCTGCCAGAGCAAGCCCGGCACCAATACCGACAACTGCTACCCCGATTAGTGCCAGCGAGCCACTCAAAGCGAGAATAGAAGGAACCAACGGAGTCAATACAGCACCTGCAACACCGAGGATAGCAAATGCACCTGCCAAGGTAACGAGACCTTTCACGATGGAACTCCAACTCATGGCGCCGAGAATAGCCAGTACCGGAGTAAGCACCAAGAGGGCACTTGCAGCAACAAGAAGCGCCGCAGAACCTGCAAGAGTACCTGTCATGGCATTCAGACCGATTGCAAGAATGGCCATTGCGCCGCCCAGAGTGATAAGACCCTTGGCGATTTCCTCCCAAGACATTGAACCCATCTGGTTAAGAGCATTGGCAAGTATAAGTAAAGCCGCAGAGACAGCAATAAGACCAGTGCCGATGCCGATCATGCTTTTCGGCATGAAGTTGACGGCAATTGTAACCGCCGCCAAAGCCCCGGCCATAGCAACAAGACCTCTTGCAATTTCGTCCCACTGCATTCCAGAGAAGTCTTTTACAGCCGATGCGAATATCTTCATGGCTGCTCCGATAGCAACGAGTGCTACACCTGTAGAGATTACATGTTTAGCGTTACCAGTAAGCTTGGTGAAAGCGGTAACCTCAGCAAGAAGCACTGCAATAGATGCAAGCCCCTTACCGATTTCTTCCCATTTCATCTCGCCGAAGTCCTTGCAGGCAGAAGCCAACACCTTGATTGCTGCCGAAAGAATCACGATGCCTGTAGCCGTAGTAATGGATTTACCGCTGAATTTTGCGGTTCTCAGGAACAGAGAAACCTCGGCAAGCAATACACCAACGCCGACAAGACCTTTCGCAAGCTGGTTCCAGTCCAATTTAGCAAGTTGCTCGCAAACAGAAGCAAGAATCTTGATTGCGGCTGCAAAGATCACCATTTGAGTAGCACCCTTGATGATGGTTTTACTGTTGGAACTCATAGCTTTGGCTGCGGCAACCATCATAGTCGTCAAACCTGCAACACCAATCAGACCAGTAGTAAGCTGCTTTGCATCCAGATCAGCAATCTTTTTAAGTGCGCTCGCCAAAATCAGCACTGCCGTAGCAATTCCGAGCATAGCAGTTACACTCTTCATCACACCAGTTGCCTGACCGCTGATTTTGTTGAATACAGCCATCGAAGCAAGAAGTTCAGCGAATAGCACAGTGATTGCTCCAAGGGCTACATTCAGCTTTTCGCTGTCCACAAGACTAAGCGCAATCAAAGATGCAGTAAGAATAGCAATAGCCGACGCGATCTTCAGCAATGTACCAGCCTGCAACTGAGTCTGGTAAGCTTCAAAGCATCCTCGAACACTGTCAAGAATTCCGATAAAAGATTCCTTGAAACTGCCGATATCTTCAATAGCTTTTCGGAAGGTGCCGACAAACTTTGTGATACCGACAGCAATAGCACCGAACGAGATACCATTCAGCAGATCAATAATTCCGCTGAAATTAGCTTCACCGAGATTCTTTGCTAAAGAACTGCCGAGTTCGCCAAGGATTTTAACGATGCCACTTCCGATTGTCTTAACGGCGTTCCACACAGCAGAGAGAAGCTGAACAAATTGGCAATTAGCAAGAGCCTCACCAATGACCTCAAAGGCGACGATAACCCCAGATTTCATCTCACCGGCTGCTTCTCCGACTTGAGTCATCCTCTCATGAATTCGCTCAAGCAGAGAATGAAACACTTCAAAATTGGCAGATTCGAATTTCTCTTTGATCTTATTCTTCAGTGTCGATAAAGCGGTCATAATTGTCTGAATGACCGTAGCAATACCCTCACCAACTTTCTGGAATGCTCCGCTGGTTTTGATAAACTCATCAAATGCCACGATAGCATTGCCAATCCCGCCAGTGAAACCAAGAATTCCATCTCCAAGCGTTCCAAACCCACCGAACAACGGTCTGATTGCTGTAAATATAGCGGAAAAGGCTTGCTTAACGATATCCAAGATCGCAAACAAGCCTTTGAAAGTGGATTTTAGATTAGCTGAAGCTGTATCACTGAGCTTCAAATTTGCTGTGAATTTTCGCAAATTCTCAGTAATATCATAAAGCTGCTGGGCTGTGGTGGGAGGAAATATCTCACGGAATGCCTCATAGATCGGTTTGATGACACTCTGAACGCCTTCAAAAGCATTTTTAAGTGCCTCAATCAGTTTGGTTCTTCCGCCAAGATCCTTCCACCCTTGCAACATCTCATTGCGAGCATCTGCTTGGGCACTAATAAAGCCGCCAATGACATTACCCAATTCAGTCCAAAGTTCTTTAGCTTCGTCTAAATCACCAAATAGGATTTGCCATGTATCCTTCCAGCCAGTTCCTGCCGTAGCTTTAAGAGAGTCCATCATCATGCTGAAGGTTCTAAGATCCTGTGCAGCAGAATAAGCTTTTGCGCCAATTTCTGTTGTTTCGTCACCATAATCCTGAAATACCTTCATCATAACATCGGTGGTTGCCCATTGCTCTTGAAGACCGTCAATAAACAATTGTTGCAATGTAAAGGTTTTATTTCCAGCTTTATAAAGACCATCACCAGCTTCAGTTAATGTGCCAGCTGCGAGGGCGGCTTCAACCATTTGGTTTTTCCACTCCATTGTCGCTATGCCAGCATTATTGATGGAGTTATAGTCCATTCGGCTAAGATAGCCTGTGCCTATTGCCTGACCAAGGTTGTAAAATGCTATAGACGCCTGTCGGGCATCTCCTCCAGCAAGTGCAGTTGCATTGGCAATTCCGACCATAGCTGTAGTAGCTTGCTCAATTTCTACACCGGCGTTGGTGAATTTGGGAAGATTGTTGAACATATCAGCAGACGAGTACACTGTCTTATCCGCATATTCATCCAATTTCTTTAATTGAGTCTCGACCTCTTTAGCAGTTTTACCTGTCCCTGCCATGGTGGTTTGAATAGCATTAAGTGTCAATTCATACTCGTTAAATCCATCAGCAATAGGTTCGATTGTCAAGGAACGGAGCATCTGTTTACCAGTGTTTACAACTGAGTTGGTGATGTTTGCAAGGGCGGTTACAGCCATGACCTCCAATGCCGAGAATCGAGTCTTTACTGTTTCAACCGCAGAACCGAGCCCCGACATATCGACTTTCTTAGCAGCACTGTCAATGCTTTCAAGACCTTTTGTAGCGCCGTCCATATCCAAACTTTTCTTTAATTTTTCAATGGTGGACAAACTGGTTTGAACATTGCTCTCAAACTGCTTATTGTCAAACCGCATTTCTACGACTCTTTCGTCGATGGTTTTACTCATAGCTTCGTAACCTCCTTCCATGCTTCGTTTGCGATTTTGTCAAAAATAGGCTGGATAGCAGGATTGATGTAGTCTCGACCCTGTACCCAGCCTCCGTTACGGGTTCCGTGACCATATTGCAGGATGATCGCGATCGGAACCCCATTTTGAATATTTGAGTTGTAAAAGGTGATCTTTGCAGATCCATTTCGGTTTACGATTTCGTAATACCATGAACTGGCGGTCAAACCGGAATCGACAGGCGTTGCAGACGCAAGAGCAGCGACCCCTTCTCGGCCATACTTGTCGAGGTCTCCGAGACGGACCACTTCTTTTGCCCTCTCCAAAAAGCGTGTAACCTTAGAGAAGTCTCCCTTGTGACTGAACCTTATCATTCACGGACCTCCTTATTTAAGAAGCTGATTAACCCGATTCTGTATTACGGAAGGATCATAACCAGCTGCCTTCAGACGATTAGTCCTGTCCGCACCATTACCCCACAGACCCTGAATTACTTCACGGGCAATCTGGTCAGTGCTTTTCTTGGCTGAAGATGCCGAAACCGCCGTCCCGCTTTTGGTTGTTATATAGGTGTCAAAACCAGCAGCTTTCAGCTTTGCAGCCATAGCGTCAGCATTTGCTTTCTTACTGAATGCGCCGACCTGAATCTTGTAAAGGTTATCGACCTTAACCATGTAGGTATCGAAACCGGCGGCTTTCACCTTCTGAAGCATTGCATCTGCGTTCGCCTTGTTGCTGAAAGCTCCTGTCTGCACCCGATAAAGCACCTGATTATCGGCAGGCTTCTCAGTTCCGCCAGCAGAGCCTCCAAGCTTAGCCGTAACTTTGGACGCAAGATCGCCCATTCGAGCATACATCCAGTCACCAGGGCAACTCTTGTTGGCAAACCAACGATGTACGGTCAGAACCATTTCATTGGAAGCTGGCTCATAGTTCAGAGTCTTTGTTTTATCACCGAACCAGAGCAGCTTGGTTTTCCCGTAACGCTTGCAAATGTCTGTGCAAAGCTCGATCAGTTTTGCATATACAGTGTCGTTGAATGCGTAAGGATGTGTAGCATCGCTGGCACACTCGATCGTTATCGCACGCTGGTCGTTTGCATTAGAGGAAGAACACCATGAACGGTTCTTCTCTTCCACATACATACCTACTCGACCGTCTACACCGATACCGTACTGACAAGAAGCCTGCCGGGAAGTCGGAGCAAAAATATTGCCCAGGGTTTCTACCGAGCACTGACCGACTACGCAATGAGGTGTAATACGGTCAACGGCATGAGTTCTCTGCCCGGAATGATTCGGGCTCAACTTGGTATAGGATACCAGAGGACTGTTACTCATTTTTTGTTTCCTCCTTCACGCTTTGAATCTGCTTCAACATCTGAATAACCTTGTCATAACCAACCGTAGAGATCAGGAAGCCCAGATACATCAGAACGACGATCTCAACCCCAATCTTCATAGTAAAGATCGTGTCAGTCATAATAAGGTAAATCACGCTAACAGCACAGGCGATCAGGACGGACAAAACTGCCGCAAGAACATTAGAAGAATACTTGACCTTCGTTCTGTCAAGCAGCTTCTTAATGCCCTCCACTGTCAGATTCGTGATGACGGATACGATCAACAGTGCTGTAGTCAAAAAACTGATAGGCATAACTAAACCTCCTCATAATTCGTATTTTCTTCCGGTTCACTTTCCTGCTTGAGCCGTTCTTCACGCCTTTCGAAGAATGTTTCGAAAAGGGCTTTGAAGAAGTAGCCAAGCATAACCCCGACAACGGTCGACGCTATTGTGCTGGAAAGCGATTCCGCAATTTGTACTTGCCCCATAAATGCAAGCACATAAGACAGTTGCAAATCAACCAGAGAAACCACCAGAATGATTGCTACTGCTTTTTTGGTAAAAGTTTTAAGCCAGTTATTGTAAGGCTGCTTTTTATGGCAAACCTTCTTAAAAAAGCATTTTCGGCATCGTCTGTTCATTCAATCACCCCTTAGAACCAAAGCGTTTTCGATTGGCAGCGTTGATAGCTGCGTTCCGATTCCACATTTCACGCTTACTTCTTCGCTTAGGCGGAGAGTTCTTGACATTACATACCCGTATGAGGGTCAGCAGTCTGTTCAAATGCCATTTTTGAAACTCCACAGGGATGTTATAGGAAATCATCCAGTAGTAAATAAGCTCAGATGTAACCGTTTCTTTATTACCTCTTGTCTGCTTGTCCTCGATAAGGCAAGTAGCAGTCATAGGTGCTTCGATGTACGCATTGATGGCGGCGTAGTTTTCAGCAGACAGCCGAGTATATACTTCGGGATCGACATTCTGGGTTAAGGTCATACATCGTACATAATCAAGAATTTCCTCATCGGTTTTTTCTTGTTTTCCGAGAAATGCCTTATTCCATTTGCTTTCCCATTTTGAAAGAGAGACTAAGGAATGCTCCAACTGCAAAGCCTGCTCTTTCTTGTAGACAAATTCTTCATGAATTTCATCCCAAAACTCGGCAGCCGGCACAGTAATTTTCAGCATTCCTTAGCCCTCCGAGCTTTCTTTAATTAGATGCGATGGGCGCAGCCTGCTTATTGCCGTTGGCACGCATCACACGGTTGACAAATTCGGATGCAGCGCCGGCATCGGTGACAAGCTTCTCAAACAGGACCTCATAAGCGGGAGTTTCCATAAAGCCTCTGGAAATTTCCTCAGACTTCATGAAGCGTCTGCCATCATCACTCTTCTCGCCATAGGCGGTCTTAATAAAGTTCTCGAAGAACTCCATAATAAGCGCCCCATTCGGACTGGCAGCAATACTCTTGAGCTGAACATCGTAGCCACCCTTGGCACTCGCCTGCATCTTTACGATTTCAGGCTTGGACAGGTCGAAGTAGAAATCTTCGGTTCTCTGAACGCCATTCAGATCGGTATAAGTGATAGTTTCCTTAGTCATTGAATTTTTCTCCTTTCAAATTAAAAAAGTAGGAGCCGCCAGCTTACCTGAATACGGCTCCATAATTATACAGATTAGCCCTGAGGATTCAGAGTCTTATCGAACAGTTCGATAATCTCATCGGGCAGAGGCAGACGAGGCTCGACACCATCGTTGCCGCCATCGGTGGTCGGGTCCTTACCGTACAGGATCTCTTCCAGCTGGGTCATGAACTCGGCACTGAACTTAGTGGAGTCAAAGGTCAGCGTAGCAGTCGGCTTCAGCTTCTTACCGTTGACCAGCTTGTTGATGGAGACAGGAGTAGTGCTGATCTCCCAGGACAGAGTAGCCGCCTCAGGGCTGTCGTTGACCGTACTGTAACCCTTCTCGGAAGGAGCAGCCAGACAGCCGTAGACCAGATGCAGCTTGTAGCCGTAATCGTTCAGATCGGTATCATTGCCCAGAATGGTGCGATATGCCAAACCGAAAGTCTTACGAGACTGCTGACCGGCATACATACCAGGCATGATCTCAACAGAACCATCGCACTCAGCAAACTCATCGGGGTACATATATGCCTCGACGGTAGCGTCGAACTCCTCGTTGGAAACCAGGTTCACATACTTGATGTTATCGGCGTAAATCGGGGAAGCCTCAGCACCGGAAGGACTCTCGGTAACGGCAGTCAGACCATTCCATGCGACGCCCTTGTTATAAACGCCGCCGGTCTGCATCGGATAGAGAACGCCATGGTCACAGCCGGTTTCGTACAGGCGCTCGCCAGTTTTATCCCAAATGATTTTGGACATAAAGATATTCCTCCTTATCAGAAATAGAGCGAGAAATTCCAGTGATTCAGATTCTCGCTTGCATAATATCGTTCAAATCGGCAGGTAGGTATAGAAACCATCTTACCGACAAGCTCACTATCCGGGTCAGAGTCAATAACAGTGACTGAATAGTGCCTGTGAGATGAATAAACCCCGTTATCGGCGTGCACATTTTTGATATCATCAAGTGCATAAACGATAGCGGGGTATTTCATTTTTACCGACTCAGGAGGTTGAAAATACACATTTCTGCTTTCAAGGATTTCTTCCAGGAAAGTTTGCAGATTAAGCCTGCTCGCCATTGTATACACCTCCCATAGTCAGTATAAGTCTTGGGTACTGAACTTCGACACTTGTGACTTTCCATTTAGCACCCATAAACTCAACATACCTCATCGAATGAAAATTCTCATTGGCAAATGGATCGGCTACGATACTGATCTCATTCGCAACATTGATGTTGTCGTTGAGTTGTTCCGCAGACTGAAGCCTACGGGTGTTACGGGTTAAATCACCATAGTACATACGCTCGATGATCTTCTCTGCCCAAACGCCCGGCTTAGTCTCTTCTGTTACAGCGTAGCCGATTACTCCATAAAATTTAGCCATTTTGAATTTTCACTCCTCGCTGAATTTAGCCGCCAATATTGGCAGTGACATCCTCTTCCAGAGCGATAGCAGACATGACACGAGTGTTGGCGCCGGAGCAACGAGTCTCCAGCAGGCTCTTCTCCTGGTTGAAGTCGATATCGAAATCGGTGAAGTGAGTGATTTCGCCGCCCTTGGTAGCGCCCAGAGAATAATCAGCCAGATTGACCATCAGTCCCAGAAGCTTCTTGGTCTTGCTGTCCGTGGTAGTACGAGTCTTACCCTCGAACTGTTCGGCGGTGATGATCTGTCCAACATTCAAAGCCGCAGCCAGATCGCTAACCTTGTCATAGATGCGACGGCCATTCAGGTCACGGGCAAGCAGCATGACATTGACCAAATGGGGCGTGCAGTAGAAGTCGGGAGTGCCGGAACCCGTATACTTCTCACGAGCATACAGCAGAGACTGAATCACGGCTTCTGCATAAATGTAATTCTCGCCGAAATTAGCGGAAGTATTGGTGCCCTGGAGAGTAGCCCTCATGCCGGCAATGTCAACGTCAGCATGGATGGTATACAGCTCGTCATCCAACCAAATCGGGCGGATCTTATCCTCGGCGATCTTACCATCAGCACCGACCTCGCGACCGTCACCGATCATGATAGCCGTAGCCAGTTCCTCGTTCAGATTCATACGGTCGATGCCGTACAGATACTTCACCACATCGAAGTCCTGAATATCGATGATGTCATCACGGTCAAGCTTACTCTTTACATACACGGTCTGAGGATCAGTCGTTCTGTGGAGCAGCTGAATGTTGCCGACATAACCCTTCTGGGCACCCTTCTTGTAACCCTTAGCACGAAGAGCCTCAATGTTACGCAGGTCAGCCTGACGAGTACGGATACGGGAAATAGGGCTCTTGTGAACCTTCTTCAGAACCTCATTCACCCAACCCTGGTCAGTGGTAAGCAGTTCAGGAGCACCGGGACGGACATCCTTGTACTCAGGGAACAGGGTTTCAATACCGTCGATACCATGAGCCAGAATACTGTCAGGATTCTGCTCTGCATAAATGTCCATAGCAGTACGGAGACTGCCGACGCTGTTGGACTTGGCCATAGAAATGATGCTTGCCTGGTCAGCATGAGACAGAACCTCGGTCTTCTTCTGCTGATCGTTATCAAAGACATTGTGTTTCATTGTTTTATCCTCCTTATTGGATTCAGATTTGTTGTCGGAATCATCCTTGGATTCCTTTTTGGGTTCGCCTTCGAGAGCCTGTGCGATAAGTGCATACATGACATTCTGCTGCTTCTCAGACATGGAATCGATCACATCAGCAATCGTCTCCTCGTTGTCCTTCTTCTCTTCCTTGTTTTCAGCAGACTTGTCCTCTTTGGAATCCTTCTTCTTTTCCTCGTCTTCCGGATCATCCTTAGATTCCGCAGAATGAGAAAGACAGAGAGGCATTCCGGTATAGATGATAGCTTCATCATCGGACATTTCACCATGCTTCAGCATAGAGTCAATAAATGCACCAGGATTAGCACCCTTATGCACAAGACTCACCTCACAAATACAACCATGCAGTACATCAGGACCAGCCTGCTGAAGTTGATTGGCGTAAATGGACAGAGCGCAAATGTCACCATGCTTGATAAGGACTTTCGCAATTTCACCGTCAGCGGTGTCATTGAGGAAGCCATAGGTGTAAACACCTTCCTCACGGTTCTCAAGCCATGCATGACCGAGAACATCACGAGGACTGTTGTGCTGATGATTCCAGACCAGCGGGACTTTAATACCGTCGTTATTCTTAAAGGCGTCCCGACGAATTACTCGCCCATCGGAACACTTAAGGTCATTTCGGGTTGCCCAGCCGCTGAAATCACAAGCCTCAACCGAAAAAGGTCTACTCATTTTGAATTTCCTCCTTACTTTTTCGATTTTTGCTTAGAGATTTTGTCGTCCAAATCACTTGCTGACTCTTCAACTGAATTGTCTGTGGTGATTGGTGCTTCTTCCGACTGCTGATCGGAGCCGGACGGTTCACTCAGATTCTTATTCCTGAGTTCGTCTGCTCTTGGGTCATCAGAAGGTTTCATACCAACGACCTGACGAATTTCATTCGAAGTCATGATTTCATTTCTCGTGAATTTGTCAGCAATTTCAGCGATTTCATTAACAGGAACCAACTTAAACGGATCTCTGAAGAACGAAATCGACTGTCGTTGTGATCGGGCAGTTTTGGTCAGAAACTTTCGTTTCATCTCATCAACAATAGCGGAAATGATCGGCTCGATTGTCCGGTTGTTGTAGTTCAGCATTGTCTTCTCGTCCGCTGTTCCATCCAAAATGCTCTGAGTGATTCCCAACTGGCTGTATAGCATACTCGTCAAGTATTCAATCTGGGACATCAGGTTGTTGTTCACGGAACGATTCAACTGTGTGATATGCTCGGTACCATCGGTATAAGCAATACCATACTTAGAACCCGACAACTGACTTTCTATATCTTTACGCCGATTTTCGGCCTGTTGACGCCTTGCTTCAGTCTTGATAACATAGGGGAGCTGAATAATCAAATCGAGTTTTCCAGATCCACTTTGTTCATCAATGACATCAAGTAGGTTAAGTTTACGAATGAGCCGCTGCATAGTTGAGTTCGGTTCATTGATAACTGCGTACAGCGGATTCTCAATGATAGCCACTGCACTTTTTGGCACTACAATATCTTCTTTTCTGCCCGTCTGTTCGTTGTACACACGAGTACGAATATATTGCGGATACCAATCCAAAATCTGTCCGACACGCAAAGACTGAATGTCAGACGAACCGGACACATTCGGGTCAGTCGTTGTATCGACCGGAACGATTGCTACGCTTCCTTCATCAAACATAGAAATAACTACATCTTGAATGAACGAACGTGCTGTCTGATCGACATTAGCTTCCAGAGTGAGGCAATTATTCAATCCGTCATCGATGACCGAAAGAAAACGCCCATTTTCATCCAGACGGACATGCTGAACATTCAGTGCTGCAACATCAAGTGCAATTCGGTTATACACCGATGTAACGATTGACCTTTCGTTGCCTCTGGACATTCTTGGTCTGTCAGCTCGATATGGGTAACTCATACCTAAGTCCCGGTAGTTCATTTGAATATTACCGGTAAATGCATTCCAAGCATGTTTTAGTCTGGAACCAAAAGACATCTCCATTTTGAATCATCACCTCCTTAAACCATATCAACATTTTTCTTCTTATAGGCAACTCGACCGGAAGCCCAGATACCATTCTTAAGCTGTTGCATATCATAGCCTCTGTCAGCCAGAGCCATATGTACACCGACTTCGCCTCGTTTCGCAACGAATTGAACGACACGCCCTGAAGGTGCGGTAACATTTTTAACGGACTCATTCATCAACTCAGCCATTTTCCGGTTATAGGAATTGATAGCCGAGGAGCTGATTTTACCTTTCGATGTCATGGAAGAAGGATTTTTTAATAGTTGATTGGCGTACTGATCGAGTTCTTTGGAAACATCTTTGCGGGCTTTGGATACGATTTTGTCATGGTTTTTATGAGCCCACTTTGTATCTTTCTTTTCCAAACGCTTTTGACCGGCTGTGGTCAAAGTTCCGTCTTTGTTTTGAAAACGGCGAACGCCCCATTTCTGACCGAGAATGCCGTGATGATACATCTCATCCAACTTGACCACCTCCTTATTCAAATGCATCTCGATTAAGTTTATAAGCAATATAGGCATCCATCATTGCTGCAACAGCATCGATTTTCTGCTCATACCGCTTTTTCAAAAGTTTCCGGTTTCCGTTTGTATCTTCAAGTGTAATACAGTTACCCATAGCAAAGGTCATAAGGTCCTCGTCGAAGATAAGCATTCTTTCTTCAGAAAGCTTCTTCAGTTCTCCGAGTGGAACCGACTCAGTTTTAGCGCCCTGGATGACTTTCTCAATTCCAAACGGACCGTTTTCTGATTCCCATCTCGCTACGAATTCTTTCGCATTATAAGGGTCAAATCCAAGACAACGAACATCGTATCCGCACTCCTGAATGTGATTGTCTAAATCTTCATACACATCCATCATGTTAAGTACGGCGCCCTCTAAAACAATTAAACTGCCTTCAGCCATGAATTGATCGTACTTGATCCTCATAGCAGCTGGCAGCTTCATTAAAGTTGTAGAGGTGATGTAGTTTCTCGTCTTAACGCCAAAGGAACCGTTTGGCAATGGAAATAGAAATGTAAAGGCACAGAAGTCATCGCCCTGCGACAAGTCTGCACCGAGGGAGCAAGGCATCTGCCAGAAATCCCTCTTTCGATGCGGAAGGGTTTCTTCATAAGTGAAGTAATAGGTGTAGCCCTCCATAGGCAGCCCAAATCTCTTTGCAAGAATATCGTTTCGGGCAGCTGGAGCTTTTTCAGCTCTTTCAACATCAAGTTGATAAGTTTCATAGCTTACGGTTTTTCCGAGATTCGGATTAGCCTTGAGCCACATTTCCGGATCTCCGACTTCGTCAATGGAATCAAGTTTGTACCACCATATCGAAACATGGGGATTGATGTAGTCGCCCTTAAGGATGTCCATCAACTCCATTTTGATGGTGTCGCCACTTCCATTACGAACTGTACCTTCCGAGCTGATTGCAACGATGATGTAGTCATTCACCTTGGATGCACCCTGCTCAATGGCACCGATAACATCCTCTCGAATGTCACCGGAAAGCCACTCATCAACAGTCGCGACCTTAATCTGTAGACCCTGAAGCTTATTGATGCTCATAGGTCTGACCTCAAGAAGCGAACCAGTCAGGAAGTTTTCAACGCCCTTTTTTGTAGAAGCTAACTTTGTGCGATTCGCTTTGGAACCAGTTGTGTTTTGTAAAGAGCCTTCTGTCAGGAACTGAAACAGCGGTCCTCTCGAACGAGTAATAGCGGTGCGAAGAGGGGACATGACCTCCTCCGCTTGCTTCATTGTGGGGGCGGTGGTGATCTGATGAGTAGTAGAGGTATCAACATTCAGAAAGTAACCCTGCAAGGTTGAGCCGTACATTGATTTAGCGGCGCCTCGTGCAACGATCAAATACTGTTTGTTAATCAGCCTTTTTTTCACATTCTTGCGAACATAGTGCCCACCGTGACCATCTGGATTCGGTTGATACACACTTCGCTCAACGAAGTAATACCAACCAAAGATCTGTTCTCCCCAAAGCTTGAAACTATCCAAAAGACTAAGGTCAGAGCCATCTGTCAAGGTAAGCTCGGATTCGCAATAAGCAATCCAACCCTCAACAGCTTGGTCGTCATAGTACACACCCGGATTAGCGATGAGATCATCGATACGGTTCATCTCCATAGAGATCTCTTTGCAGACTGGAATTTCCCCTCGAATCACGGCATCACGAAACATGCCATAATACTTGGGAACGGCAGTGTTTGATAATGCCATGCTCTATTTATCCTTTCAATTCTTTAATGGCCAGAGCAATACCCAAAGCCGAACTTCCTACAGCAAGAACGGTACCGGCTGTTTCAAGCGTATTTCTTGCAAACTGCCGACCTTTTGAAATTTTAGCACTCTCGGTTTTTCCGAACAGATCATTATACTGTCGCTCAAGCTGCTCTCGGCTGATTGCCTGACGAAGTTCCTGATCTGTCATCTTACTCAGATCCATTCGTTTTTTGGTAGCTTTGGGTGCAGAACTCCGTTCTATTTCGGAAGCTTTTTTGAGTAAATCAGAACTGCTGTCCACGGTTCGCTTTGTTCTCTCTAAATCTTCCTTTGCCCAACGTTTAGGATCAGGGTCACTTACATTGATACGATTTTCCTTCTTTTTGGCTTTATTCTCTCGTACATCTCTATCGTATCTTTTCTGCCCGGCAGCAGTCAGAGTGCCGTCTTTATTCTGATAACGGCGAACACCCCATTTCATACCGGTAACACCATGATGCATAAGAGCTGTATTATCCATTTTGAAATCCTCCTCTCGTTTTTAATCAGGGTCGACTGTCACATTGATTCGCCATTCAAGCTCGCTGATCTGTCGGTTAATTGCTTCCATCACTGCCGAACTCAACGGCGGGTCGAATGCCAGTCTTACCTTCAGGTAGATAAAGGTTTTTGCAAATTCAAGACGAGGATCATCGTACAGGAATTCAGACCAGGTCTTACTTGCATCTTCGATACGGAATCCTTCTTCAGGACCAACACCGAGCTGCGTCAAGACCGAGAATGCCGAATTGATGTACATGACGATGTCCGGGTCAAAGTGCTCATACTCTTCAGCAATTCCGAGCAGCTTTTTAATCGATGTCAGTATACTGTCCATATCGTTTTCTCCTTACTGCCTAACGGCTACAAATTTCTTCATGCAGAATCCTTCGATACCGGTAGCAGTACAGACAGCGTACCAATCATCATTGGAATCGCCCATGTCAATTTCCAATTCGTCAAGACAGGTCACAACCGTTACTACTCTGGAATCCTTAGTCGGCTTTTCACGAATGTTCAGCTTCAGGCAATCAGTAACAACACCGATCACATTTCGAGCAGCGTCTTCGCAAAACTCCGTTTCCCGTTTCTCAATGGCTTCAGTCGAATCATTAAGAACAGAGTTTTCATAGATTTCCTTTGTCATTGGAATTTTCTCCTTTCATTGTTTTCGCCAGGGGCATGTATCATTTTGTGTGCGCTGTACTGGAGGGAGAAGTAACAAACTCTCATCACCATAGTGAATAGCATTATGTGTATTCAACTTAGTGCAGATCACATTCTCCGGGTCAAAGACGCATGGGCTCTGATTCAAAAGGTCTTCATAGGTGATCGGATTCAGATGATGAACCAATATTGAGCCGAAGATCTCATAACCAGGTACACCGAGATCACAACCTTCATCACGAATAATAATTTCATCTCTGAATTTCAACCACTTGTCGGAATGGTAGAACTCTTGGTTCAGCCAGCGCTTAAAACCGAAAGTCTCTTTCCCAACAGAGCCATCGAGTTTCAAATAGCAAAACCGTTCTTCAAATGTCGGCAGTGTAATTAGTTCGGAATATGTTTTAATACTCATCGTCATCACCGCCTGCACCTGAATATCTCCTAAACGCTTCAAGAGCCTTGTTATACAACTCTTTGGCTTCACTATTGGAATTTAGATTCTTGGTCTTCGCTTCAATAAGCTCTTTCTGCTTCTCCAGAATCTCCTTTTCGATTCGTTCCTTACTGGAACCAAGTTTCAAATAATGCGTTATGACCTGAGAAGAAGCAGTTCCGTCTCTGAGCTGCTTTTCAGCACATTGAACCGCCAAAGAAATCATTAAGTTCTCTTGCGCTTCGAGAGATGTCGGTGGTCTCAATGGGCTATTTGAGTCAGAAGAGCTTGCAGCTTTACCTTTGGGCATTAGCACTGCCTCCTCTCTTAAAAATTTGGTGCGGATAACAGGAGTTGAACCTGCACGGAGTTACCTCCAATAAATTTTGAGTCTATTGCGTCTGCCAGTTCCGCCATATCCGCATACTTGTGCTGCACTTTCTGTCCAAACTGATACTCTTTTAGGTGAGAATAGGTGCAGTATTTGAAAGAACTTACAGAGCTGAATTTTCGCCAATCACCGAAAGGAGAAAAGAAACATGAAAGGAGATGTTCACACTTTACGGAAAATGCTTCAACCCTGTAAGCTCGTTCAAATACTGCACCCGAGGGGGTAAGCCCCATTCCCAAAATATCCCTCCGGAGATTTTTTTAAGACCGCCGCGATGAGGTAGGGGGTGTGATTTTGGAGACCCCCTCCCCATGTCTTTAAGCCCTGTGGCAGCAGTGCAGATCAAGTGGTTATTTGTTTGTATTGACTTCAAGTTCAAATGTTTTCAGAGAAGAAAACAAAAACTTTATTCAAAGAGCATTAGACCTCAACCTATAGTTCAAGCCTTGTCTGCTTTTGTTGTTTTCGTTCTCTTAACTTTCTTGTAAATGTTCATGAAGTCGTAACGAATGATCTCGTCAATCGCTCTTTCAATCTCTTGATTGTTCTCTTCTTCAGAGAATTGGTCAGAAGTGTGAGCAATTCGATCGAGATAAGCGCAAGTGTTGTAACCCTTTTCTACATCGAACAGGAACCAATCGGAGAACTGTTCAAATGGATTATAAGGGTTGTCAAATGTGGTAAGGGCACAAGAACCATTCATACCAGTCACTCCTTTCAATTCAAGTAATTAGACACTGTGCTTGTTGAAACACCAAGAGCTTCAGCAATTTCCGATGTGCTGTAGCCAGAAGCATTCATTGAAGCAATCTTATTCTGCTTTGCAGTGCTGAGAGTTGTTGTTGCTCTCGGTGTTGCGCGCTGTCTAAGACTGTCAATGTCCACATTGTCGATGATTTGGGTAAGCTTATTCTCGCTAATAGCGCCAGCTTGAATTGCTTCCCATTCACGGTCTGTAATCTTGATGGTCTCTCGCTTTGCACCAACAGAGGCACGAGCCTGAGTAAGCGCCTGCTGGCTTGCTTTCTTGAGTTCGCCCTTTGTCATATCCGGGTTATCCTGCTTTTTAGCAGCCACTACTGCATTAGCCATGGTCTGAGCCTGTCTTTCTCTGGGAGCATTCTTCAAAGCCACATTAAGTTTTGCATTTAGAGAGTCGACCTCAGCTTGATAGGTCTCTTTTGCAGTGGCGGAGTAGGGTACTTTTCCGGTGGAGAGGATCTCAAGACGAGCCTGGTTGCCCAGGGCTTTCATCTTGTTAGCGTAGTTAGCATAAGCACGCTCCACGGGGGTATCAGCTTCAGATACCAGGGTATAGGCATCCTTTGCCTCAGCCATCTTAGTGCTGGGCTGAGTACGCTCTTTGACCTTGCCAGTTCGCTTATCAACGTAAACAGGGTCATCTACATCTTTCCATATGTATTCACCAGTTTTTTCGTCGATTTTTGGGCTACCTTGCCTCTTGATAATGGAAGTCTCAGACTTAGCACGGGAAATCAGAGTCGAAGCACCCTCATGGTATCTTCCATCCTCATCAACTGTACCCTGATACTTCTTTTTCAAAGAGCTGATGCCATTGTCGATCTCACTTTGCTTGTAGTCCAGCTTGTGTTTTTCGGCATCAATAACTACCATGCTATGACGAACTGCTCTTGCAAGCTCATCCTGCGTAGCTCCCTTCAAAGTCATGTCGGTAATCAGATTAGAAATGACACCCATCTCTTTCTGTGTGTTCTTCATAGGCTTGAAAGTGCCAGCAGGTTTTCCACCATACTCCAATTTTGGGTCAAATCCTTCAAGCCCCTTCAGAGGAGGAGTGGAAGTAATCTTGACCTTGCTTTTACCAGAGTTACAGGGGATGACCATGACAGTATCACCATCAAAGTCAGCACCTGAAAGCCGTTCTGCAACCTTACTGTTAATACCGATGGCATCTTTAGGGGTGTTACCAAGGATTCTGCGAGCCTCTGCCTGCTTGTTATTCACTGTCAAGATAGGAATCTCAAAAGTTCCGCCATGCGGATAACGAACCAGAGCTACTGTTTCACCATTCTTATAATTCGGAGCATACACTTCATTGTCTTTCATCGAAGTGATAGGTAGAATCACCTGATATTTCTGACGAGGAAGAGCAGCTGCCTGAAGGTGCACAGCAGCAGAGTCACAATCATCCGCAAAGGATTTCAGTAATGATTTTTTGACCGTCGGATTTGTCAGTGAACAGATTTCATCAAATTCAGCCATCTTATCAGATGCCGCCAAGTTCAGCTGTTTATTGACCAGACTCAAACTCTGTTTAGAAAGAAACTGGGAGGGGAGTTTATCCGCCCATTCACCCCAATCGCCCTCTTCTGCACGCTTATTGATAAGAGAAAGCTGCCGTTTTCCATCGGCGTCAATGTAATAGCTCTGTCCACCGGCTTTGATAAGAGAACCAAACGGATTGTCAGGGTCATCTTTGACTTTCTTAAGAACATCCGATGCCGGAGTTCCTTTTTTCTTATTGGTATTGAACATTACATCCACACCATCGGGAAGATCATCAGAATAGACAGCCATTCCTTTCAAATATCTATTGCCGTCCACCAGAATGCGAACCTGAGCATAGTGAGAATCGCCAAGAGACAAGTCGTCTACACCCCGACGGATTTCAATGACACCATCTTTCTGTATTCCGCCGTCTTCTGCATAACGGATTTTCAAGCGACTTGAATCCATACTTTTGGGATAGACGAACTTGTCAAATGTTTCACCGTCATCGTGAGATACATAGTCTCTGACAGAATGAACATTCTCGAAATTATAAATTTCTTTATGCTCTGTTCCTGGAGGGCAGAGAACCTTGATGTTTGTTTGCTTACCCGGGTTTGTTACCTGGGGAACACCGCCGCCATAGACCGGATAACCTTCCATTTCCAAAATATAAAGAGCCTGCTTCATCTTCTCTTTCGAGATACCAAGCTCTCTTTCAACTCCGGTTCCAACATCGATCATGCCTTTTTCCGCAATCTGTTTTTTCAGAAATTCAGCGGTCTGCTTTGCCTGATTCATGCGAGCTTCGGAACTCTCGTTCAAAAGCGAGCGAACCGAAGAATCATTAGCAAAACCCATCTTGTCAGCGATCTCATTTAGACTATAACCCTTCGCACGAAGAGCTTTAGCCGTAGCGACATCAGCAGAACGGCGTTCATCTTTTGCAAGGCTCATCTGGGTACGAAATTGGGTTGTGCTCAGACCCATAGATTTTGCAATGGCTACTTCTCCTGTGTAGTTTTTTCCATCTTTATCGGTAAAAGTGAAATTGGACTTTTTCAGTTCTTCCACACGAGAGAGAAAATCGCCGCTATGCTGATAAGGGTTATCACCCGAACCCCAAGGATAACGACCAGACCTTCTGGGCATACCGTAATGCATTAAAATATCATCCGTGAGACTCATGGTTTAACCCTCCTGTTCTTTGATTTTTCTGATAACCTTGTCGAAGGTAATAATCTTGTCCATAATTGGTACAATATCTTCGGCAGTAGGTTTGTGATACAGAATTTCATTGTTCTGATACAGACGAAGCTCCATCTCGATTTCCGATGGTTTCACCTTGTATTCCAAACAAAAAAGAGCAGCGTATATTTCAAGCTGCTCCATGTGCGCCGGCACGACACCGGTCTTCAAATCGTGAATACGAAGCGTACCATTCCGAAACACAATCGTATCGGCGGTGCCAAAGCAATTTTCTGAATAAAACAGAATCTGTTCAGGCACCATACGAAAACTAATTGCGTCATTGACATACATGTTCAATGTTTTCTGTGACTTAGGGAGTTTTTGCCCCAAAGTGATACATTGACATGCAAAGTCATGTAGAACGGTTCCTCGCTGTGTGGCCAAAAACTTTGAATAAGCATCGGCTACTTTTGTTTCATCATAGTTAATCCAATGATACTTGCTGGCACCAAGAAAAGCGTGTTGCCCTTCAAGATTGGAATGATTGTTGAAGATCATGCAGCACTTCCTCCTTGTTCTCGGGGCAAATAAATCTGGAAAAAGACATCTCGTCCATCTTGCCCACATAATATTCTTGGTTCGGTTGCTTTTTTGCGCCAGCGTGTTGTTTACATTCCAGAGCAGCCCATTTGTCATTGAACAGAATAAGCAGATCAGGAATGCCCTGCAAATATCCAGAGTCACTTTTCATTACGATGCAACCTGGAAAAAGTTTTTTTAGCTCCTTAATGAGCTTCGATTGAAATTGACTTTCGAGCATTGGCAAATGAGCCTCCTTTCATGTAGTTTTTCAAAACTAAAAAGAGAATGTCTATTCTTAAAAATAGCTTTTTTACTCCTCTCTTCATAAAAGGACATGTTTTTTTCGCGCGGCGGAAAAGGCATAAAAAAAGAACCGCTATTAGCGGCTCAATCAGATAAGAACTCAGGATGGCTTTTCAGGATATACTCGTTATTGAGTATCTGCACTCCAAGAAAAAGTTCCTTCAATTCTTGCTCAGAGTCTGGATGCTTCTCCAGAAGCTTGTCCATTATTTTGCCCATGTGATTGTTTACCTGAAGGTAATGTTCCTTGGTGCCGATTTTCTTAGAATATTTCATGACTTTCTCCTTTGCATAATAAAAAAAGACCGAGACACCGTTTAAGTATCTCGGTCAAATATTTTGTAATAGCTCAGCTATTGTTTCTGAGGTATCGGATTAAAATCCAAATAAGCCATAAACCACCGGTGCATAACACCAAAATAAAGTCCAATAGCAAACCGCCGAAGCCACGCTTCTTTGTTGCGCTCCTATTGCTCTTGCTCATTGTGATCCTCCTTTTCAGTGGATTTGTGAAAAGCGGAAGGAATCTTTTTGGCACTCTCTTGCACTGTGCTGATTATTCCATTCACCACTCGTTTTGTGTTTTCTTTCCGTTCTGTTCGCTTTATACTTTTCTCAAGATGTTGTTCTTCTTTATGCTTCTCAGAAATATCAAACATTCTTTGACTTTCATCAATCACCTCTTGAGGTATATATTTAACCAGAACAGCTGTTCCTCGTTCAACTTTGGTTTTGCTCTTTGGATGAGTTTTGATGACTTGAGAATCGAAGCACTGACGATACTGAATATTTGCATCGGCTGTCGACATCTTCACAAGAGTCGCTTTTAGTCCGCAACTTTCCAATATTTCGACTGCTTGTTCAACAGATAACGGATATTCTTTTGAATGCAACACAGGTACGGCAACAAGCTTTTTTCGTTCTTCTATAGTTTTATCTGCATAATCACGAACAGCATCAATCGCCGGCTTTACCAATGGCACTATTGACGCAGCCATGGCTACTCCCGCAGCAATATTACCGCTTGTGTTTTTTGTCAACTTCTTCTCACTCATCTCATTATCCCATCCTTTCCGAGGGCATTAAAAAAGTGCGCCCCCACAACGAGAGACGCACTGAAAAAGTGTCAACCCTCATTGTTGCCACACAATCTCAATCAAGCCGCAAAGGGACAAATGAAATGAGTAAAGAGAGAAAACACTTTTTACCAAAGCAGTTTTCCCTAAACGACTTGAACATATTAGATTGTGTGGCGCTTATAGTATAGCACAGTCTGAAAGAAAAAGAAAGAACTTTCGGTAAAAAGTCTTGACATTTCCATCGACTTGTGCTATGTATTTTGGCTTTTGGTCAAATGCCCACTTTTCTCGCCCTATTTATATATTTATTAAAACTTTTTATCACAATTAAATAAGAAATAAAAGTGGGAAAGTGGGCTTTTTTCACAAGAAAAATTTCAAATCGGCGCAAATCGGCCATTTTGGGGCAAAAAACGCTCAAAAAGTGCCATTTTCAGAAAATGCCTCCAAATTTTTCTGCCCACTTTTGGTTTTCAAAACCGGGCTTTTGCCCACTTTTTCTGGGCTTTTTTCAGGAAAATTGTCCGTACACGCTCAAAAATTTTTTCGAAAGTGGGCTTTCGCCCGAATCCGTCAAACAAAAGTGGGCTATAATTTACACAATTTTCAAGTATGTACGGACTCATTTCTCTCATCTCCAAACCCGTCCGTTCCGTTTATCAATCAGAATAATCCGACCTTCGATCTCAAAGCCAGCCAACTCGCACAAGTAAAACAGTGTATGCAGCAGTCTATGAAATCTTTCGTCTTCTTCACGATCAATATTCTTGAGGGCTTCGTAAGCGGTCGGGTCAGGATATCCTTCGGCATTTCGTCGAGGATTAGTAGTGTTCGCCATGATGCAGGTACTCCTTTCTTCTAAGTTTGTTTCAAGATCGCTACGCCGTCTTTCAAGCTTTCCGGAATATCAATGACTCGCTGATTACGGCTTCCTCTGAAGTCAAGCTCCAACGATTTTTCAGCCTGTACGAACGGGCCGTCAACAAGCACATCAATATGTTTCAGAAGCTCGATGCCTTGCCTGTACAAGTCTTCAAAAAGATAACCAGTGTAGCACCAAACGCTGAGTCCCATTTGATGAGCTTTTTCAGCGATCAGAGCACACTGGTAAATCTGACAGAACGGCTCGCCTCCGGAAATGGTGATGCCGTCTATCCAATTTTTTCTTTTTGAAATATCATCGAGTATATCTTCGATCGACACGAGTTTTCCGCCACCGAACGGGTGAGTTTGAGGATTATGACAGCCGGGGCAATGATGAGGACAACCCTGTGTAAATATCACATATCGGATGCCTTCTCCATCAACAATGGACTCCGATTCAATCCCCGAAATTCGAATCAACTTCATGCTTGACACGATCTCGCTCCTCCGCACGCTTAGCGTCATTCCACTTATCAAGAGTTCCGACCAAATATCCAGTAATACGGCGAATGCGTTCGAACGGAACTCCATCAGCTTCGCTCCGTCCGCAGCAGGGGCATGTATCATTGATAATTCCGTTATAACCGCAGACAGGATCTCGATCTACAGGATGGTTGATGCTTCCGTAACCGATGCCGGCTTCTTTCATGTGTCTTACAACTCGTTCGAAAGCTACAAGGTTTTTGGTCGGATCACCGCCCAGTTCTACATAGGAAATATGACCGGCATTAGTAAGAGCATGATACGGAGCTTCAATATCGATCTTCTTAAGAGCCGGGAGATGATAATAGACCGGAACATGAAAACTGTTAGTGTAGTAGTCACGATCGGTAACTCCCTTAATAATACCAAATTCTTTTCGGTCAGCTCTAAGTAAGCGTCCGGCTAAGCTTTCAGCAGGAGTAGCAAGACAGGTTACATTCATGCCAAACTGCTTGCTTTTCTCATCACAATAGTTCCGAATATATTTTACGATTTTTAAGCCAAGCTCCTGAGATGCTTCATCTTCACCATGATGATGACCTGTCAACGCTACAAGACACTCTGCAAGTCCGCAGAAACCGATAGATAGCGTTCCATGCTTCAAGACCTCTCCAACCGTGTCATCAGGAGAAAGCCCGTCAGAATCCATCCAGACGCCTTCTCCCATAAGGAATGGGAAGTTGCGAACTACTCTCGAAGCCTGAATTTTATACCGGTCGAGAAGCTGCTGCATCGTAGCGTCGAGCATTTTATCCAGTAGTTTGAAGAAAGTGAGATAGTCGCCTTTGGATTCAATGCCAAGTCGAGGCAGGTTGATAGAAGTGAAGCTTAGATTGCCTCTACCGGGAGCGATCTCACGAGACGAGTCATAAACATTGCCCATTACACGAGTACGGCAACCCATGTAAGCCACCTCCGTCTCAGGATGACCGGGTTTGTAATACTGGAGATTGAATGGAGCGTCAATGAAAGCAAAATTTGGGAACAGTCTCTTGGCACTTACCTTCATTGCCAGCTTAAACAAGTCATAGTTTGGATCGTCCGGATTATAGTTGACACCCTCTTTGACACGGAAAATCTGAATCGGGAAGATTGGTGTTTCGCCATGACCGAGTCCTGCTTCTGTAGCAAGCAGAAGCTGCTCAATAGCAAGACGACCTTCCCAAGATGTATCCGTGCCATAGTTAATAGAGCTGAATGGAACTTGAGCGCCGGCACGGGAATGCATGGTGTTCAGATTATGAATGAACCCCTCCATAGCCTGATAAGTATCGCGAGTAGTCTTTTCCATAGCATAGTCGAGAATCCATGCTTTATCTTTCAGATCGTTGAGGCGTTCACAAATCTCATAGCCTTCTTTCAGGTATTTCTGATAGGTGCAACGGACGCCCTCGGCCATAGCATAATCGAAGTCCACGACACTCTGTCCGCCATGCTGGTCATTTTGATTCGACTGAATGGCAATAGCAGCCAGAGCAGCATACGAACCGATGCTTTTTGGTGCTCTCAGATGACCGTGTCCGGTATTGAATCCATTCTTGAAGAGCTTGCGAAGCTCAATCTGCGTGCAGGTCGTCGTCCATGCATAGAAGTCAAGATCGTGTATATGAATCCATCCATCGCGGTGAAGTTCTGCAATTGCAGGTTTAATCAAATACTCCAGATTGTACTCCTTGGCGGTATTGGCACCATATTGCAGCATAGCCCCCATAGGGGAGTCACCGTTGATGTTGGCGTTATCTCGTTTCAAGTCGCTGTCCTTTGCTTGAAGAACGGTAATACTATCAAAAATAGCTTTTACCTTTTCTCCGAATCGTTCATTCATAGAAAACCCTCCTTAAATATCATCCTGATTGCGATGCAGACTGTGTTCAGCGTCGAAACCATCCGGATACCTGGCTTTCAGTTTATCCACATTCATCTGCATGATGGTTTCAAGGTCATACCCAATAGCGTTTGCACTTACAGCGAGATACCAAGCCACATCTCCAAGCTCTTTAGCCATATGTGCAGTGTCCAGTTCGTGCCCCTGAAACAGATGCTTTTTCAAAATATCAATTGCTTCGCCGGCTTCTCCGTTCAGTCCCATTAAGCCATTGAGCAGAAGTTTCTCAGGCGGTAAATCTCCTGGGGCTGTGCGAAGAGCTGCCTGCTGATAATCGTTCGGTGTCATATTTTTTCCTCCTGTGATTACGATTTACCAGTGCAATAGCCTGGTTTATTTGAATATCAAGCTGACGTTGTTCTTTTGCTTCCCGCAGACGGTCACGAACAGCCTGAATATCCGCTTTTGTCGCTTCTCTGGCAAGCATGTTTTTCTCCTTTACACAAAAAATAAGAGCCAAGGTTTAACCTCAGCTCTTACATGACTTGTTAATTTTTAGATTTGTGGTATTTCCAGGCTTCACAAACCGTTCCCTTGCATTTCGGATAATCGGGGCGTCCGCATTTGTTGCAGATAAGCTCTTTCCGTCCGAGATCTGGAATATCTTCCTCAAATTCTCTGATAACAGTTGTCCATGTGCCGTCTTTTCTTCGAACCGGACAGGACATTCTGGATTTGACTTTCATCGGCATCGCCTCCTTATAGTATGTTACCACAAATATAACAAAAGTAAAAGGGCTTGTTACGGCCCCTTTACCCTTGAAACCGAGTAACTTACGAAATCATGATCTTGTAGCGTTCGTTCAGCTCTTCGAACACTTCCTGATCTGCTGCAATGCTGATGTGAAACTCAATCTTGCCCTTTTCGTTCAACACGGTTTGGACAGCAGGTTGAAGTTTTTCAGCAAACAGCATTCTCAAACAAGTGCCGAGTTGCCGATCATTAACTGCCAGAAAATAATTCATTGTGTGTTACCTCCTTTCATAATAGGGGGTGTATTTTTCGTGCAGGAAACCGTTTATTAGAGTTTCTCCGTCTCGATAAGGTGCTCACATTCATGTGGGTTTTCATCCGAGCAGACTTTATATTTATCCCAGTATCTCGGGCATTCATGTTCCTTTGCGTTTTTACTGCACATCGTCCATAGTGGACACAGCTCTCCGTAATAAGGAAGCTGATTTACTACGAATTTCATCATCTTTCATCCTTTCTTTTCGCCAGTAATCAGCTCAGAATAAGGCAGGCTCTCAATCCAGTCACAGAACGTATGCCACTCGTCGAGCTTGTGGTTCCGACGGGACTTATAGATGTTCGCCAGGACCTCATAGTTCAGCATGACCGTTCGCTTCTGGTTGTAAGAGCTCGGTAGGAGCTGGATCATCTGCCACCAATCCTGCTTATCCTTGGTTTCAAGGTAGCTTTCGCGATATGCGTTTAGCATCTCAATCGTGCATCTAAGAATATCAAGAGGCGTCATCCATACCTTGTGTGGCGAAGTGATATCTTCATCGACGGTTGCACTCTCAATCCAGTCACGGTGATAGGGTTCGCAATTCAGATGCTCATAGCTGAAGTCGTCCAGTGTGAATTCCTTATCCGCGATTTTGTGCATCGTAGAGCAGGAGTTGGCGACCGTACCAATCTTATAAGTATCAAACTCTTTCCACCAGTATAGCGGCGCAGTGATGTCGAGATAGACAGTAATCATCCGCATGAACTTACGGTGATCGGTGCCGGCATTGCGAAGACGAGACATAAGGTCGAAATCGTTGGGACCAAGACGATAATTTTCGGGTTTTATAACATCACCGAATTTATCCCCGATCGCATCGCAATAACCACTATCACTCTTCTCCCAAGAGTTCTTAGGGTTCCTCATGCCACGAATGGCGTGTTCCCAGCCCATAACCTCGGTGTTTTCAATTTTCAGCATTTTCTACCTCCGTAAGCTTCGTCCGAATCATTTCCAGAATTTCTTCTACAATCGAACGAGTGTTATTGTGTAACTTAATATAGGATTCATGGTCTTTATACCAAGCAAACATTTCGGAAAGATCGCCTTTAATCCAACTGAATGCCCACCAGTCACAGATCATCTCGATAATGTACGGGTACGGCATTTCGATAAGGATAGTTCCTTCTTTAGGTTCATCGTTAATTAAGACCCAATGCTGCCAATGATGGGGATTTCGGTGGATATGCATAAGCCATGCCCGGTTAAACGCCTCGATGATTGCTGGGGTTTGCTCCCCATAGAAATAGTTGTCATAAGGCGTGTACTCATCTGGCGTATTCTTCGACATATCATGGAACTCAATATTTCGAGTCGCCTCCACATCTGTCAGTTCAGGAATATACGCAGCAATCCACTGATAAGCCTTTTTTACAGCTTGCCTGTGTTTTTCCAGATATTCATCATATTTTTGAGACATTGGATTCTCCTTTCTGATAGATAACCCGATCGCAAGCAACTTTGTTTACCACGCTGGTTGTGTAGTCGATTGTAGGTACCTCATGCTGCTCGAAATGGATTACTATGGAAAAATCAGTGATTAAATCATTTTCGGGATGCACCATCGATTCAGCTCGGTTGATAAGTTCTTGACCTGCGTCTTTTATTTGCTGAACAAGAGCATTACGATACCCATTAGCCATTTTTTTCGATCTCCTTTCTCAATTTATGAGCCATAGCCACCTGTTCCTCAAGCCTCGGCATATGAGAGCAGGGGGTAATAGAGACCACAAAATAGACAAGTAACACCTCTCGTAAGAGTAAAGCATCGATTGCATAAAACCCGACAACTTTCTTTAAGTGAATCGTTTTCATTTTCGAGTTTTGAAAGCTTTTCATGGTATTCAGTCTGAAGGTCTGACAACTGTCTTTTCAGTTGTGCATTCTCTTCGGTAGCATCTGACGAAAGTGCCTTTCTGAACTCCTCAAGATTCATGTTTCTTTTTCTCCTTTCAGAAATATCACTCTTGATCGAGCCGTGCCTGTTTAAGGATGCGACCAATTTCGTAAACGGATTTTGCCTGTGCAATTTTTCTCTTAACTTCTTCGCTATAGCAAAGTTCCGTCGCAATATCAATCGCATCCTTTTTCTCGGCATCAAGAATTGTTTTTGCTTTCATAGTTCATCGGTTTGTGGGAATTTGTATTGCTGGGTTCTGCGAGACAGTCATTGCACGGGTCTTTGGACTCTTCAAGACCATGGTACTTGCAAGATTTACAATACTGGTCAAAATAGACTTCCTTTTCTTCATTCATCTGCAAAACCTCCTTACAAAATCCACAGAATGCACTTCACAGTTAAAGCAATGACGATGGCAGAAACACAAAGACAAGCTACCAGCGCGATAGCCTGCCCGATTTTATAAGCGACAGTATTCATTCTGTCTGAATTGTTGGTATTGTTATGCATATTCAGCCTCCAAACTGAAGTCCGAGATGAGAATATAAATCTTTATAAAGGATCTTCTCCAACTCGTCCTTATACATTGTTACTACTTTGCCGTCTACTACACGGCTTACGGTTTCTCTCAAAATGGGAGCTGCTATATCAGCAGTAACCGGGGCTTTGGCATCTGCCATAATCGGTTCTGGTAAATATCCTAATGCTTCCATTTTCTTGTGCTCACAGGTCTCGACAAAAGGACATTCACGGCATTGCTTCGTCAGTCTTGCCAACGCCATCGTCCGTCACCTTCTTTCTCAGGTATCGCTCAATGTTTTTGCACCGATTTCGATTTGAGCATCGTATGACCGTGTCGGATATGACGATCTCTTCACTCATTCCGTATGCTTTTTGCGGTCGTTGAACATCTGGGTCGAAGTCCATGCAAGCAGAGCAATACTCCGCGACATCAATTGTTATCATCTTTTCTCCTTTCTCAGGCAGCTTTGGGTTTATAGCTGCCGACATACTTGGTTTCGTTGAAATTCCGCTTTTCGCTTAACGCTCGACTGATAGCCAAATCAATGCCAGAACGGGATTTCAAATGGTAATAATATAAATCTTTGAACGGAGTATTTAAGCGATCGGTTCGCCCAGCTGACTGCTTCATAATTTTGTAGGAGTAATTCTGCGAGTAGAACACAATGGTGTCTGTACTAATGCAGTTCCAACCTTCGGCTCCAGCAGTATACTGAACCAGATACACCCAGCTGTCGCAAGTCGGGATCGGTTGATGCTTGTGACCGTTCCATTCTGCAATCTCAACATTTTCTCCATAGTAGAGATTTTTCAGAATATCAAGCTCGTAGTCGAAATTGTAGAAGACGATCATTTTAGGATGTTTCTCAAACAGCTCCATTAGAGCGATTTGCCTGGACTCGTCCTCATTTACGATGCGTCGCCATACATAGCAAAGTTCTCCGGCGTTGACAATCGGCTCGTTTTTATATGGGTTCCAGCGAAGACGACTTGTCTCTTTATACTTCGCAACATCATAATTGACATAAACATCCTCATGGTGTGAACAGGTTTCCCTCTTGAAATCCATATCCACAAGAATGCGATTGCGAAGTCGGATGAGTCGTCCTACCCCCAAATATCTGTCTACTTTTGGATACTTTCCGTTTACCCAAGTCATGACCATGTGTTCTTCCTTGAAGGCAGTCCGGTTTTTATAAAAGCCGTTTGCAACAAAGACAGGAATATAATCTTCCCATGTATCACCTGGAGTTGCCGACAGCAAGATCCATTCGTTAAACTTGGCAATTTTCAGGAACGCCTTAACCCATGCTCCTGAACCGACAACACGCTGTTCGTCAAATATAAAGAATGCGTCCGTAACCGTTGCGTACTTCCCAATGTTATTCCAGGAATCAACGATGACCTTATTCTTGTAAGTATTGACTTCTGCATGAACGGAGAGAAGGAAGGGCGAAAGCTCACCCTCCCATTCTAAAGTGTCTCTTTTTCTCGCCGTGGTGATGATGTACAGGTCTTTTGGCGTATCTGGCATCCGAATATAATTCTTTGTGCCGAGCTTACCGCCATTTTGCTTGTAGTAGTAAGCCAAAGCTGTTCTGGATTTGCCACTGCCAACTCCACCACAGAGAATACAGCCGTTTTTCATTCTCTCGACAGCATCTAATTGGTAGTCTCGAAGTGATATACCTGCCATCAGCGTCCTCCGAAGATCCGACGCATTGTCCAAACCGGAGAGAAATACATCGGTGTGTACCAATAGTTCTCTTTATTGTCGTTATCTGTCATCGGCTCTGTCAGAGAATTTCCGACCTTTACATATCCGGCTACGCCCAAAAGTGAAAGTTGAATATAACACATCAGTGCTACCGTTTTGTCGATGTCCTGTGCAACAACAAGCACATGGTTCTGATAGTTGATATGAGCTTTTTCCAATCTTTTTCTTGCAGCATGAATTCCGGCGATCAAAGTAGCACCCGCACCACAGCAAGGGTCATTGATGGAAATATAACCATCCTGCTCAACCTTTTGAACCGTATCGTCCATAGTCACCTCAGCCATCAGTTCGCACACATGATATGGCGTGAAGAATTGACTGCTGTTCTTGTTTCCAAGGTTTAATGACATAAAAATACTGCCAAGAAAATCTTGTTCGGGATTTTTTTCTAAAGCTAAAACAGTCTGTGCAGCCAGTTCAGGAAACAAGGCCTGCTCCTGCTTGTTGTATTTTTTGATAGTTTTCAAATATAACGCTTCACGCTCATCATGATGTTCCTTATCTACTGGATTGGAGAGAGCACAGGCAAGCATCGTAATGAAGTCACGCCAAATATCCCAAGAACGATGACGGTTGGTCAGTTGCTTAAATGCTTTGAGAAATTCTTTCTCTGGATCTAAAACCTTTTCAGATTTTTTACCGGCGGGCTTTTTTTGCAGTGGCGTTTCTTCTTTTTTTTCAGATTCCGCCGTTTGTGGAGTCTCTTCCGCTGGCTGTTGAGGTTGAGCAATTACTTTCGGCTTGGTCACTTTTTTACGCTTTTTCTTCTTTTGCCAAAACACGAGTTTCTGCCTCCTCTCGTAGTGCTTTCATTGCTAAATCCATTAACTGCTCAATTTCAGTCGGCAACAATACAATGTCGTACCAGTCATAATCTTCGACACTATTGTTATCCGTTACCCTGGTGGGTGACATCATAACAGTGGCATAAATAGCTTCAGGATGAGCAACTGGATACTCTACGCTAATTTCTGCGGAAATAGCCTCAGGATATAATCCGCCAAGCCATTCTTTTGGAGCAAAGAAATATAATGTCACCGTTTCATACTCATCACTTTTGTACTGCTCATCGAACATGACTTTACTGATGTCAAATTCAAATGTATATCCTTTCATGTTTCTTTTTTCTCCTTTCGGTTATTAAAGGGAATAAGGCTGTTTCCTCTTACCGTCATAGGCGTGCACACCTAATCGAGACCTTACTGGACATTTAACCAGACATGTACTAAGCTGGCACCTATTCACCTTTAGAAGGGCATCTCCTCAGGACCCTTCGTTTCGGCATACTTTTCAGCGAATTCGTCTTCTTCAATGGTGACATACATCGTCTTAAGGTATGCCTTGACGCCAGTCTTACCATTGACCTCCCAGTTGTAGGGACGGATAGTCAGGTCGACATTGCGGATCTCTGCGAAGTCCAGAGTTCCGATAGACTCCTCATCCAGCTGAGTCTTAGCTCGACGAGTAATCATAATAACCTTCGGAGGGATGTTGTCGAAGCTGACCGCCACCTGAATATAATGGCGAGGAGCCTCGTCCTCATCACGAGGAGCCAGAACACGAACATTCCAGCCATCCTCAATAAGCTTCTGCGCCATATCGGGATCTTCAATGACCACGCAGAAATTGCGGGAGCCAGCGCGATTGTACTTGGACTCCTCACCCTTAAAGTTGCGGAAGATAATTCGAGCATTCTCGATGATGATGTTGTCTACTGCTTTGTAAGCCATAATTAGTTTCTCCTTTCAATTTTTGCGTTTATCGCATGGAAATGGACAAGTCCTGCACTCCTCATTGGGAATACAGGACTCGGTAGAATCAGCCGTGCACAAAATATAAATGAGCACAGCAATTAACAGAATTAAAATCATAAGCATTACCTCACATCAAACGGCGTAGTATCGTCCTCATGAGGCTCGCCAGCTCCGAACCACGGTGGTGTGTTATCCGAAACATACGGTTCGTCTGCTGCAAAGCGTTCGAAGTCACCATAAACAGACAGAGACTTGATTGCTTCATCTACCATGTTGTTGTAATAACCACGGTCAATGTCACCCTGCTTGTCCAGCTGCTTGACCATCTCGGATTCAAGCCATCTGAAGCCCTTAGAACCTGTAGCAGCAGCATAACCCTTTTCGCCTGTCTTCTTGTTTTCAGTCTCACGAAGCAGGATACCACCTCCGCAGCCAGGCTTAATCGGGCAGAACTGACCAACTTTTCCGATGAAGTGGTAGTCATGACCCTTAGCAATTTCAGCTGTCTTACTCTGAATTTCTGCATCGATATCAAAGGGATAATCGCCGTTTGTGTCAGCGTACTTTTTCTTCAGTGTGGCAACCTCGTCTTCAAGCTTAGACACATCCGGCAGAGCCTCGTTCATGTCAAGATAGAGCGAGGAAGTTACAGATTTCGTCTCACACATGTCCTCGAACTCGATGTTCTCCTTGCTGAAAAGCGTCTTGAAGACATAAGGAATCTGGAACTGAGTGCCAGTCGCCGTCCATGCATACGGATGCTTCTTGTTCTCCTTGCAAATATCTTTTGCGGAGTCGATGTACTTTTTCCCATACAGGTCGCAGCACTTCTCAACCGTAGCATATCGAGCAATATAAACTGCATCGTTCACTAAACACATACGATCATAGGTTGCTTCGTGCTCAAAGTTGTACCCATACAGTTTGCCGTACTCAGTCACAAATTTGATGATCTCAGGCGTTGCGTCTGGAATCTTGATGGAGTCGGTTTTGATGTGCGCTACAGTAAAGCCCTGACTCTGAACAGCGTGTTTGAGGTTGACCATAAACAAGGCCCCTCGTTTGGCAACGATGTTATCCTTGTTACGATTATCTCGGAACGGATTTTCAAATCCGGCTGAGGTCAGACCATATACCGAGTTAATTGCAATCTTCAGAGCCTGCGCCAAATCAGCCGCTGCATTTTCATCAGTCAGGTATTTAGCCAATGCACCGCCCAGCATTTTCTTGGCTTTATCGAAATCCTTATGCTTGATTGCGATACGAGCCTGAAGAATTTCGTTGAATCGCTTTGTGTATTCCGGTCCGAAGAGTTCTTCCGCTACGATACTGCTCGGATGCATGGATGCAATATCCAGCAGAGCAATGTTGCTGTACATGCCGGGTTCAGAATATACATAGCCGCCCTCACCAACTTCTTCGCCTCTGTAGACGGACTTACCGCCCTCGAATGTGTAGCCAGGAAAGATGGGACGATGGTTTTTATCGAACTGTGTGAACTCGTCGTAGTCTTCAAGCCCCATTGTAAACGGAAGATCCGCATTAGGGTCGAAGATTTGACTCTCGTCACCCATGAAACGGTAATTGAACTGATCCTGAGGCTTGCGGTTGTTACCAAATATAATTCTGGTAGTCAGCGAGTTCGTTGTATCATTGACGGACATCCCCGCCACATCTGCCAGAATCTGACGAGCCGTGAAGTCCGCCTTACGAGCATTAAAGGTTGCTTCTGTCGCAATAACATCGTTGTCGCAATACTCAGCAACCTTAGTCCAAAGTTCCTCCGGCACAGGCTTGTCCCAAGGCAGACCAAGTTCCTGATGGTGAATACCCAGTTCAATCTCGAACTTTTTAAGGGACTGCTTCTTACTGGAAAAGTCATACACATCCGTATACGACACATTATAGGCTTCGCCAAAGAAGCAATTTGCGCTGCCGTTGATGATCTTTGTCGAGAGATTATAAAGCTGTTCGTTCGTATACCCCATCAGCCGAGCATAGAGAATATGGTTGTCGTATCGACGGCAGTTGAAGCCAACCAGACGGAATCGCATCAGCTCTTCAATCTCAGTCGGGGTAGGGTTAATCATACGAACCACCGGCTTACCCTCGCCCTCGATTTTCCAGTTCACCAAGAACAGGTTCGGAAATACCTCAACATCATAGAATACGAGCTTGGCATCATCATTTTTTGCTCCTGCTGACTGGTCTGCGGACTTAAACTGCATCTTGTTTACTAACTTGATACAGTAATCCGCTTGATGTGTGCTGCTCGCCGCAAATGCCAAGACAGCATTGCGCATATCAGTCACATCATAATTGAGTCCGCTTGCATAAGCATCCTCAAGAATTTTGTAAATGAAGTCGATACTGGGCTTTGTTGCTGGATGGTACTCCTTGTTCAGATTTCGCTTGATTTGCGTTCTAAGCCCTTTCTCGCTCTTCACTCCTTCAAAATTTATCACTTGTTTTTCTCCTTTCAGTGGTAAACCCGAGTTGATCGTTGCGATAGGCAGATCATTACACTTTGTCAGCTTTCTGCGCAGCGAGCTTTTACCGGTGAAGACCTTCACTTCAATATGATCGTCGTACACTCGGCTGAGCTTGCTGACATCACCGGCATAAATATAATGAAGGTGGATGCCCTGACCGCTTTTGCTGAGTTCAGCATAGGTCGGCGGCCATTTACTCGCTTCTTTGAGATTCAGTTCATACGACTTATTGCCGTCCTTATCCTGAATATCAAAGTCGATAACAATGTGGTTCTCCGGGACTTTCACATAATGCAATCTTGATGTAGTCAAGTCGCTTAGCTTAGTTGAAACTTCATCCCATTTGGAAGTTGGTGTCTCTTTAGCCGAAGCATACTGAGCAGGACAATCTGCGCATTCTCTATCGAAGACCGATTTCTGTTTTAAGAATTCGATCTGTTTATGCTCAGGCTCGTCTTGCTCGGTAAGTGCCTTATCCTCGAATTTTTCGGTTCGAAAGCCAATGTAATAGCTTCGCACACGAGTTCCGTCATCAAGATTGAATCTCTCCTTGTAATCCCGGAAGTAGTTTTTCAGTTCCTCCTTAAATATCCTCTGAGAGAACGGGAATGTAACTTTTGCCTCATCGCAATAGGTTTTATACATCTCCCATGAGGCTTTGAGAGTTGTCCCGTCTTCTTTCTTGAAGACATGGTAAGAATCAATAATGAAGTTATAGAAATCATTAGATGCACCGAGCATCGTCACGGGAATATAATCATCATATCTGCCCGGATTCTCCAGATAGACTTCCTGGCAATGATAAGCAATTGCACCGAGTTCAAATTCGATCTGCTTTGTCACCGCCTTGTATTCCTTGGGACTTAATTTATTTCCGGAAGGGGACACATCGATCAATCGTCTGATAAGACCTGACTTTGCGTCCGTAATCTTGACCGGTTTATTGGTGCCCATGAACAGGAAGCACTTGAAGCGGTTTGCGTAGGTCGATTTGAACTTTTCATTTACTGTCATCAGCTCGTGAGAAACCAAACTATTCAGTCGAGTGTTATCCTCAATACGAGACAGATCACCATCATGCTGAATCGCCACAAGCGGATTCGTCTTGAATGCCTCCAATGCAAAGGAGTTACTGGATGAACCCAGTGCCTTAGCGTCAAAGACCGAGTAATATCCCTCAAAGAGCTGCTGAATAATATTCAGAACCGTAGATTTACCCGTACCTGCTGCACCGTACAGAACCATAAATTTCTGCAATTTCTTCGACTCTCCACAGACAATAGAACCAATAGCCCATTCAATTTTCGTTCGCTCTTCTTCAGAGTAAATTGTGGACATCAACTTATTCCATGCATCCGTGGTCCCTTCCTCAAGAGGATAGTTCAGCCGCTTACTTGCATAGTCTTTTTTGTTTGTCGGAGTATTGGAGAATATAAGTTTCTCATCAAGCATGTGGAAAGAGTCTCGCATCTGCTTTTGACAGTATTTGTGCCACGAATCGATCATTCCGGATTCGGAATCCCACATGTGCAGAACTTTAATACTTGAATCAAAGTTTTTGCGGTTTTCCTCTGCATACTTGTCAAGTTCCCGGTCAATAAGCTGGAGCGCATCTTGCTCATCCGTAGACCATAAACCTCGGTCTTCTAACCAAATGGCATAGAAGTCACCGCCTCTAATCATCAGGTCGGAGCTTTTCTTAATGATAAACTTCGGATAGATTTCTATTACACCACGCTTCGTACTACGGGTCGAAATCATTAAAAAGTCGATCATCGAAGTTCTTTAGTCTCCTTCCGTTTTTCTAAGCTCCTTAATTTCGTTTTTAAGGTTCCCGATCTCGTCACGCATACTGCGAATCTCCAAGTCCTGGATAAGCATGTGCACAGTCATAACCGTGGCGACCATGACGGTGCTGCGATTGAAAGACCTCTGTTTTCTGAGTGTCTTAGCAAACACACGCATCGCAGTTTCGGAGCAGCGAAGACTTCCGAAAATATAACGAATCATTTCATCCATGTTTCTTTTCTCCTTTCATGTCGACAAGAAATTGATCGATCGTTTCAAACTTCCAAGCCTTCGGCTCTCTCAACGAAAATATAAATTCCTGTCCGTTGGTTTTGCGAATTCGAATGCTGTTTTTACCATTTGGGAAGTATTCTTTTACCTCCTTTGCCTGGTCGGGTAAGCATGTCTGAAAAAACCCGTACACTTGTGTATGAATCATGGTAATTCTCCCTTATAGGATGCTGTCCAAATACCAATTCATCTGCCACCAGATTTCGACAGTTCTCATGTCATACTTGCAGCGTTCGACGGTAAACAAACCGCCTTCGCCATTTCGCTTGTATTTGCGGTTCATAAATCGAGATATTACGTCGTCCGTATACGCCGCATCAAATCGAGAATCACTCATCGACCCTAAACCCAGACTGACAATCATGTTCCAGAACCACTGTCCCATGCGATTGCCGATATCTGGGTCGGTCATAATATGTTCTTCACAACGAAACGCTAAGGCAATAAGCATCTCCAATACACTGCAAGGGCGGTTATCCAGATAACTGGCAATCATAAGACCCTCGTATTCTTTTTCATAACCAAAACGATACCGGAGGTCTATCCCATCTTCTGCTCGATTTCCGTCCATCGGCAGCATATATTGAAAATCAATATTATGCAGATGACGAAGAAGCTTCTGATAAGACAGCCTCCGGCTATATCGTTCGTTACATACGAGCTGACACATCCACTCAAAATATTCATTGTTCAGCTCAATTTCAGTCATTCGATCCTCCTATTAGTAGTTGGAGCCTTCCGCCACATCGGAGAAAGAACGATTGTCTCTGAGAATTTCATAGTCACATCTCAGGCGATCGTTACGAATAAAGACCGAATCATCCTCATACTCTCCGAAATGTTCAGCAAAGTCCTCGCCAACAGTGTCCTCGATATCCTCGACGACTTTATCTTCATCGTCGGCAAGGACTCCGTCACCAGCATAATAGACCAGACTGATCTGCGTGTAATTGTCATTCTCACCGTAGTCGTCCGGAGAGATGACATAAGGTTCATTGGGCATAGGCTCATCCTTTTTTTCTTCAGTATTTTTCTTGCTATGCTCCGTGTAATTGGTATAACCCTCTTCCTGGAGCTTAGCTGCATAGTTCACCAGGTCGGGTTTCAGCTTGGCAATATCTGCCTTATGCTGATTCTCCTCCTGCTTTTCATTGCTCTTTTCGTCCTTGGCAATATTAGCGATTACGGGCTTTCTTTCGGCAAATGCTGCCTTCACAGAATCAATCTCTTCCTGCGTGATCTGCTCGTAATACCGTCTAAGACAAAGCCATGTCGCTGCGGCGCCTACTGTAGCCCCAGCTAAGAACATGGCAAAACCGGTTTTACTCATCTTCGTATTCCTCCTCGTCAGTTTGAATTGTGACAACAGTAATGGCGAGACCTCCGAACAGCAATGCTGCACTCAGGAGAATCCCGCCAGTAATGTGTCTTTTCCGCCGACTGTCCAGCATGGCGTCGACGGTTGAGATGAAATCATCCAAAATATCCATCATTTACTCCTTTCCACCAGAGAGAACAGCAATGCCTCCTACGAGACAAAGCCCTGCCATAGTGGAAAGAATGTACGAAAACAAAGCTTTCATTTTATGTTCTCCTTTCAGTCATAACTCGAAAAGTAGTGACAACACTCCTGAAACAAAGGCTCACCATACTTACTGTATCCTCCGGCCATGAAGAACACACAATCGTAATTTGTCCGTTCCAAAAGTTCTTCCTTTACCAACTCAACAATCTCAGGCATGACATAACAACGGTCAATCCTGCTGTTCCACATTACGCTGAACTGATTGGGTTGATAAACAACATCGTACACAGTATCCGGGAAAGATGTATGGTCAATACGGTTAAGAATTGTATCAATGACTAAGCGTTTTCCCAGTTCTGTTTCTCCTTCAGCTTCACCCATGGTTACGAGTGCTATGAGGTCGATTTCCTCTTGTGTAAGAGGGTAGTCTGGCTCTTTCTCAACCTCAGGCGTTAAGTTAGGAGATTCCATCAGAAGATCAGCCATAATCATCGGCTCTGCCTCCGCAAGAACCGGATAAGATTGCTTAATCTCCAATGTTTCTTTATCTGTAGAGCGAACCACGCCGCATACTGCAAAACCAACAAAGAATATCATGCAGAGAACGGCGGCTATCGCTCGTGGTTTAATGTGCATTGTTAAAACTCCTTTATATTAAAAATATCACCCCCAGTCCAAGTCTGAAGGTAATTGATTACATCTTTTCCCAGATATTGCCCTCAACATTGAAGTCGAGCAGAAGCGTCGGCTCATGACGACCATCCTCGGTCTCACGCTCCACCTCAACGATGCGGAAATTAACATAGCCGTCCGGACCATCCTTTGTCCAACCGACAATCTGACCAGCAGGGGTACGAGGAAGATCCAGATCGTCCAGAACCTCATTCAGGAAGAGATGACCACGGGTCTGAAGCTTGTCGTTTGCAAATGCCTGCTGTGCCTTGAGGAACATACGGTTGTAATCGGGATTGGTTTCGTAGTTGCGGCTCTTGCTGTCGAAATATACAGCATAATCGCTCTGGAGATTAGGGTCAGCGACCATCACGGTCTTCTTGACTTTCTTCTCCTTACCGGTCTCGGGGTCAACTTCGATCTCCTCGAACTTCTTCGCTTTGATGCCATATTTCAGTTCAGTGTCGACCTGCTCGCCGAAACGCTCGATGACCCGACCACGATACTCCTTGAAGCTCTTATCGATTGCAGCATAAGCCGCCCCGAGAGCAACATTGCGCTTGCGAAGAATATTGTTGGATGCCAGAATGCTGGTAATGGACAGCGTGCCAAGAATGATGGCAGGGCCATAAAGCTTTGCGAGCTTCATTCCGGTCTGAGCATAGACAACAACCGTGTCCTTCTTGCCGTCCTCGGTCGTATATTCCTGGCCATTGATTGCACCGGTCTCCATTCCATCATGGATGGTATCGAGAGTACCCTTAGTTTCATCGAGAATCTCTGCTACCTTAGTGGTGGCCTTGCAAGCGAGAACGGCACTTACGACCGTACCGGCAATACCAGCCACAACGAGAATCTCGGGGCTGTGCTTCTTGAGCTTCATAACGGCCTTGGAAGTCACGCCGTTCACGCTCTTCATAATTTCAGTTTTATTTTTCATGGTTTGTTATTCTCCTTTTCAGTTTTTAGAGTTGATTTCAGCACCACAGGCAGCGTATCCAGCCAAATCGACATAGCTGTCGTCTGTAGCCGTTCCTGTTCTGATTCGTGCGATCTTAAGAAGTGCCATCATCATGGCAACATCATTTGCGGTAAATTCAACGCCTTTATAGACGCTCCAGAAGCCTGCAATAGCGGTGAAGTTATCTTCCGGAGAGCCGTATTCGTTCTCTCTCTGCCCACATACGCAAGCCTTTGCTTTATCGAGAGTCTCAGATCTGGTCATCATCTGCATCCTCCTCATCGATAGAAATAAACGGAATATAGTCACGCTTACGCTCCTTAGCGATTACCTGACAGCCACACATCGGGCAGTCAAATGCATCATACAGGCATTCTTCAGCAGTAGAGCCAAAGGCAACTGCCAGCCCAGTTTTTCCGTTATCACGAGCAAGATAGTGCCTTTCAATAATGGCGTTAAACTTAGTGCCACAAACTTTGCATTCAAGCATTACATTTTCTCCTTTCAATTCAGCGGGATAGCACGAGGCAGCTTCAGAATATAACCATCTCGAACTCGTACCGCAGTTGCACCGCCAATATTTGTCCAACCATAGCGGTTCATAGTGAAGTTATCATTGGGAACGCGAGCGAGATCATAGAAATCGGATACGCTCACCGTTCCATATTGACTGATGATATCGTTCATTGCATCGAGAACCGCTTCTGCGTCTCCACGGGTATCGAAGAGAATATCATCATAATCAGGCGTATTGCGTCTATTGCCGGCAGAACCAGCACGCACTCTGTCTGCGCCTTGATCGTAGTAGTTTCGATAAGACACCTTAGACGCCGTTCCGTTTTTCTTGCTTCGACCTGCTTCGCCGTACAGGATCATATCGATACCGGTAGTGACAATATCAGAAATCGCTTTCTTGACAGCAGGTACAATAACCTCCATCAAAATATAAGATTTGACATTGTTGGCGTCCTCGGCGATAAAGACATCTGCAAATTTTTGCATCTCGCCTTTCTTTCGAGTTTTTGCAGCCCCGGTAATAACCGCCTCAACTTTCTTTTCTGACTGCTGCTCCTGACGAGCTTTATCAGAATTGGATTTGTAATCTTCCACTGGGTGATCTCCTTTCTTATGCCGGAATCAGCTTACCGGGCAGAGTGATTTTTGTGTTCGGCATCAAGCCGTTTTCTTTTTTATATCGATAGGCGAGATTGCTTTTTGCTTTCGCCTCTGTCGGAGCAACAGTAGTTGCTTTCCAACGATGTTGAACGCAATCATCAAATCGCATAACCGGACCGTCGTATTGATACTGCTGCATAATTTTTCCTCCTTTCGAGAGATAAAGAAAAAAGGGAAAGCACCTTGTTACAGGTACTCTCCCTTATCCGAACTTCTCAAATTCGCATTTTCAGTGGTCTTCGCTGACAACATCAGATTCTTCCAAGATAACCGTCTTCTCCTCAGCAGCCATCTTCTTCTGCTCGATCTGGGCTTTGATATTCGCGATCACCGGCTTTGCCACATACTTGTAGACGACCACGCCTACAACTACGCTCAAGCCGATACCCGCAGCAATCTTTACGCCCTTGCTCAAACCAGCGTTCTCGATAACCTCTTCGGTAGCCTCAACGACCTCGTTGTTCATAATCTCATTGTTGTTCATTGTGAAATCTCCTTTCAAATGTGTAAAATTGTGGAATGTTCTTCCATTAAATAAGTTGTAAATTTCGCGCGGCAAGTTTACTGATAGTCGTAAACAGGCGCTACCTGATAGTCAATCACCAGGCAGGGGGTACCATTTGCATCAAGCTGAGACGAGAATGCAAGGTCGATGTAGCCCTTATCAATGTTCCAACCGAGCATATCGCCCATTTTGGTTCCATCCAGACCAAGTTCATAGTAGAAATCGTTCAGCGTGACATACATTTCGTCACGCATCTGACGATTCAATTCGTTCATGACTCTGGTGATTTTGTCTCTGTCAGACTTGAAATATCGTCCGGACAAGACATCGTAACAAATCGTGTTGCCACCATTTTCGGTGAGGATGACCTCTCGAACAGGATTCTTTACCATCTTGTCTTTTGATACGGAGTCTCGAATAGACTGTTCCTTTTTCTCACCAATTGTCTCAACGACTTTTTCCTGATACTCCTTCAAAGTAGACTCTGAAAGGGTATACGCCGTTGCCAGAGCAGCATTCCGACGAAGATTAGTCGAGCTTGCTCCAATCAGGCAGAAGACAGAGATGGAGCCTACAACAGCTGCCGGAATATAACAAGGCCAAGCTGTCTTGATGATGTCTTTCGGCTCAAGTCTATCCGTATCCAGCTCATCTTTTTTCTCTTCAAGCAGAATCAGAGCTTTTGGGGTTGCTTTTACCGCCATAACAGTGGTGGTAATCATGCCGGCAATTCCGATACCGGTGAGAATTTCAGGACTATGTTTTTTCATTGCCGTCCGTACACTCTTGGCAATGCTTGCTAAACTTTGTTTAGGCATGATTTTCTCCTTTCGGTTAAACAAATAGTAGACTTAATTCTTCAGCTGTTTCGACCGCATTCTGAAATATAAAGCTACGCTGCTCATCCTCGCCGTAACAAGCATACATAGCCATCTCGAACATGAAGTTTTCGATGATGGTGATTGGATCGTCGAAAGGCTTGTCCATGATTCGATCACAGATTTCATATGCAGCCCATTGCTGATATGACCTTTTTCTGAATTCATACTTTGGCCATGTGAAGGATGGGCTGAACAGATGTTCATCAACATATCGTTGAATAATCGAAACAGCCGTGCTTGCATCGCACATATCGTTCGAATAAAGAAGAAGAGCCCTTGTTAGGACTCCTCGTCTTCTTCATCGTTAAGTGCGGCAAGCTTCTCATTGATGCGTTCATCAATTTTTTCTTCCATCTTCTTCTCGTTCACCCAGTCAGTGAGGAGCGTAGCCCCCATACCTACTGCGGTAGCGACAAGACCCAGGATTTTAACTAATTTTGCATTATTCATAAAGCGAAACCTCCTTTTCGTTTTCATAAAGTGAAATGTATTTTTTGCGAACTTACAGATCTTCCATCCACTCGGCTGTCGGCTCAAAAACCATGTCAATGACATAGATCTCCATGCCGTCATCCAAAGTGAGTCGGTGATGATTAAAGTCGATCCAATAAATATCACCATTACAGTTTGACCATCCAACAGCGTCTCCGAGTTCCGTCTTTTCAAGTCCAAGAAACTCATAAAAGTCATTAAGTGGGATGACCCCTGCGAACATGAAATTGCGGTTCAGATGGTACTCAGCCTGAATGACCTTTTCGATGGTTGACTCAAAATATCTTTGTGAAAAGCTATCGTAAAAAGTGCGGGAGACTTCTGGTTCCATGCCTTCACCAAAATCGAGGGAAGAATCGTACCAACCTCCATTCGCAGATATGCTGATGTCCTTGCACTTTTCTTTGGCGATAGAATCTATGATGGCATTATGAGCTTCTTCGCCATAGAGTTCTTTCAGCTTATCTTTATACTCCTTATAAGAACTTTGGACGAGCGCATACGCACTTGTTAGTGCTGCCTGTTGGCGTCGGTTTAGGGCATTGGCACCCATAATGCAAGCGATAGTAGAAGCTCCAAATGCTACTGCCGGAATATAACATTTCCATGCAGCGATGAACGCCTCTTTCTTGGTGTACGCATATGGATCGCCATCATGCTTTTTGCGACTGTCTGCATAAACTAACGCTACTGCTCGTGGGGTCGCTTTGGCTGCGGCGATTGCAGTAACCACAACGCCGGCTGATGCTACAAAAGACAAAGCAACAGGCGAGTATTTCCTGATACAAAGCCCTGACTTATATAGCAACTTTTGAATTGCTTGGTTTTTGTTCATGTCTTTTCTCCTTTCATGTTTTTTGTTATTCCATAGCCCTTAGTAGGTCTAAAATGTTCGCTGCCATTTCACTGGCAGATCGAAACATAAGACTTGTGTTTGGATTCACCCTCGCATACTTAGCTGTCTTCATCATGAATTCGTGCGTGAGCTTACAGAATTCATCAATAGACCCTTCTCTTCGGGGGTAAATCCGTTCGGCGATAAAATCTCTGAGCTCGTCGACAGCCCATTGTGAGTAACTCGCTTTTTTATAATCTTCAGTCCATTTACCAAACAAAGGCGGCAGCCAAGCGTCCATGCGGTACATGTCATACAAGATTAAATCAAGCTGATCGATGCTCATGTCTTTTCTCCTTTCATGCGAAAATAAAAAGCAAGAGAGACTGTATCGGATTCGAACCGACGACCTCCACGGAAATGTGGTGCTCTACCAACTGAGCTAACCCGTCTCTCATAATAAGACTTGTAAATTTCGCGCGGCAAAAGAAAAGAGCCGTTGTTAGCAGCTCCTTTCAGATTTTACAAACCAATACTTTTCAGGATTTTAGTAAGTTCATCTTTCTCAAGATCGGCATCTATATCCAGATGAACATGCGTCTTTCCGTCAACGACTGTAGCTTTTACCTCATTCAAATTCAGTTTTACATCATAACCAAATTTCTTTCGGATTGCCAAACTCGCCAATTTCGAGATAATGCTCGTAGTGAATTTAGAACCAATTTTCATTTCGTCCATGCTCCTTTTACTCCTTTCGAATAGCATCGTTTTCCACAATAGGGGTTGTAATTTTGGCGAAAAGAAAAGAGCCGTTGTTAGCGGCTCAATCCTCAATAAATCCAGTTTTCTTTTGCAAAGAACAACGGTATTGCGATAAACGCAAAGAATACTAATGCTGTTGCATCTTTGTCGATAAGTACCGGCAAGTACCCACAAATAAGTAATACTACAGCATATAGCTTGTTCTTTAGTGTTTTCATAATCCATGTCTCCCTTCAAAATTCAATGGTTTTTCATAAAGGGAGATGCGTTTTTTGCGCTTAGATATCCCGTCTATCGAATACGGTTTCCCATCGTTCTTTCTGAATTGGTTTCATTTTTAATGCCCACATAATTTGGCGAACCGTTACAGTAGGGTATAGTCCGTCCGTACACACCCCAGCCCTCATTTCAAAGTATTCTCGAAAATCAGGGTGCAAATATAAAGCGTCAGTAATCCAAGGGTCAACTTCGCTCCACCATGTACTTTTCGTCTCGGAGTCAAATCGTTGCTGAATTACTGCTAAACCTCTTTTCTCAATTCTGTAGAGAGTGCAGCTATTGTAAACCGGATGCTCGCAAATATAACGCTCGCCATACAAGGACAAGTAAATTTCCGGTTTGTCAAAGTGGTATCGCATATCCATCACCTATAAAAAGAAAAGAGAAAGAGCCCTCGTCAGGACTCCTTCCCCTTTGCTAATAGTCTTAATTAGTCGTCGCAGATTTGATCTCTGGTCGGATATAGAGCATCATATTCTTCATCGTTCTCCATACCATATTGCTCTAAATCGACGGAGTGACCGCAAGCAGGACATACTAAAGTATCTTCCCACTCGTCTTCAAATTCCATAAGTCCTCCGCATTCACTGCAAATATACCGTCCAGTAAGTAAACCGTCTCTCTGCGCGTCGTTAAAAAAGCTCATTGCAAATTACCTCCTTGATATTGTGTGGCACTATTAAGTATAGCGGCCATCAGTATTTTATCAAGAGATAAAAAGCACTTTTACATCTCTCACAATAGCCCTTGTAAATTTCGAGCAGGAGAAAAACGAAGAGAACGTGTTGTATACACGAACTCTCCGCTTTTGGAACCGGTTTATTTCTTAGTCGGTCTGAATCGACTGAATAAACCTCTGAATGTCTGGGAGGTGAAAGTTCCGTCCTGTTCGAACTTGAAACCTCGTCTCATCCAAACGCCGTAGAACATCAACGGCAGCACCAGCTCAGCGGCAGCCATACCAAATCTGAAGTATCGATCTTTGACAGACTCTGCCATTTGAGCCGTCTTGGACTCATGATCAATTTCACGATTCTCGATCTTGTCCAGACGCTCATAGGTATTCTTATCCTCTTCGAGCTTCAGTTTGTACAGCTTCGTCAAGCTATCCACTGCCGTGGTATGCTCCTGGCTTCCAGATTCGAGAGATCCCAAGCGCTTAATTTCGGCTTTGATCTCCTCTTCCAACAAACTTCTGTTTTCTTCACCCATATTCGTTTCTCCTTTCGTTTTAATAGGGTTCCATAAAAGGAAGTGTTATTTGTGCGGAATAAAGTCTTCACGCTTCACTTCCAATAGGATAGTTCTTTGAGCTATAATTTCATTAACGCTCTTTTTCAGTTCCAGAAAAAGGTAGGGTCCGTCCGGATCAGACTTGTCAATACGCAGAAAACCAACTGGATGTTTTCGGCGAATGATAGATGAGACGACAAACCCAATCATAATTCCGACAACTACATAGACAACTTCCACGGTGATCTCCTTTCAAATTGTTTTTCAAAAATTTCAACCCGGGGATTTTTCCAGATACTAATTTAACACAGATACCCGTCACCTCCGTCCGGTTTTAATCTAAGTTAGAAAAAGAAAGAGCCAATGCTATAGTGCATCAGCTCTCACTTCTCCATAAAGGACACTGTTATTCTTGCGAACCCTCGTAGACGATCTTCTTCCGTAAGTCAGACCAAGTTATATATCGGTCTTTACGGCATACGGGGCAATAAAACTTGCTTACTTTCCCTCCGATGTCCGTAAGTTCGCTGCTATCGGCCTCAAGTCTACTCTGGCAATTCGGGCAGTTGAAGCGATAGACTTTTTTCACTGCAATATCTACAATCTTCATTACCGTCTCTCCTTACTAAGCAGCCAGAAAAACCGTCTGTACAGGTCGTAATAAACATCCTTACAACATGGGATACCGGTTCTGGCTTTCAGATGGTCGTATGAAATACCCTCCGTTATAGCTTCCAAAATATAACACGAGAGCTCTTCGTCCGTTTCTTTTGCAACCCGTTCCACCATTTTCATACGATCGGCATAGTACAGCCTCTCATCAATGTGCTTGGTAACGGGATCACTAATAACATTTGTTTTACAGGGCGGAACTAACTGTGGCCATGAACCCGGATAGTCTATCAACGAATTGTACGCATGACGCCACAACGGGTACTGTAAGCAGAAATGCTTCAATTCGTAATAGCGGTGTTTCTCGATCCAGTAACGATTAGTCTCGGAAAGTTCTGGACGTATCAATGTACTCATGCGCGTTCACCCCTCCATATATAGCCGGTCTCCTGCCAGAGGAGCTTAGGCGAAATATAAAAGTTGATGCGTCCGTACTTAGAGTTCATTTCCTCTAAATTCGTAACGAGCTTCCCATTCCGAGTAGCTTTTCCGATCGGTAGCCACCCAGATACGATGCCGGCTCGAATCCAGGATGCGTCTTTCCCGTAGACTCGTGCTGCAACTGCCACCGGGACAGACCCCGATGCAAATATAATTTCTTCCATTGGCGTTTGCCTCCTTTCAATCGCTATTTTAGGTTAGGAACGGCTGTTAGTAAAAACAACCTCGGTGGAAACAAACGCCAGCGAATCATAGTCATTTCACAAGGATAATCTTCAAACCCCAAAGTTTCACAAGTAATAAGACCTTCGAGCACGCCGATAATAATATCTGCTTCATACTGTTTATACGGAAATATAAAGTCAGGAAGCTCTCGATGAACTGCATGGCATTTACAGCACCGAAGTCTTCTAATAGCTACCCATTTTTTGTTTCCGAATTTCGTCCGTACCAATCTTTGAACATGATCGTAGTATTTAAGCTGCCCTCCACATTTGGGGCAAATTGATTGGTTATCACTAATCATATCTCATTTCTCCCTAAACTAATAAGAAAAGTTGGAATGTAGGAGTTGACATTCCTACACTTATGATATATGATTACTAATAGCAAATCAATGGGGAAGGTGATAATAATGCTGATAAAATGTCCTGAATGCGAATTACAAGTAAGCGACAAAGCAGTTTCTTGTCCTCACTGTGGGTTTCCATTGCAGCCAAATATAAAGCCAAGAAAACCTCGAAATAAGAACAACAAACGTCGTAGATTGCCAAACGGTTTCGGGCAGATTAGTGAGATCAAAAATCGGAATCTCCGCAATCCATTTCGAGCTATGATAAGTGTTGGAAAGGATTCGAACGGACGACCTATCTGCAAGCCTCTTAAACCGGAGTCCTATTTTCCAACATACAACGACGCATACGCTGCTCTCGTCGAGTACAATAAGAACCCTTACGACCTTGAACCGTCTATCACTATGAAAGAGCTTTACGAGAAATGGCTTGCCGAATACGAGAAGACAGTTAAAAGCATTCGTTCGGTAGCTTCAGCATGGGGGTATTGCTCGGCCGTGTACGATATGCGGGTCAAAGATGTCCGCGCTCGTCATGTAAAAGGTTGTATGGACGAAGGCATATCGAAGGTTCGAGGCGAAGAGAAGACACCAAGTGCATCCATGAAGAACCAGATCAAGTCTTTGTTTAACTTGATGTTGGATTATGCCTTGGAGTACGAGCTTGTTGACCGAAACTATTCGCGAACTTTTAACCTCAGTGAGGAAACAATCAAAGAAATCGTCACAGTTAAGAATGAGCATATTCCTTTTACGGACGAAGAGATGGACTTGCTTTGGAAACACGCTGATGATAAAATGCTTGTAGATGTCCTGCTCATTCAGTGCTATTCTGGTTGGCGACCCCAGGAACTTGGTTTGCTGGAATTAAAGAATGTGGATTTGGAAAACTGGACTTTCCGAGGCGGTATCAAAACAGATGCCGGTACAGATCGTGTGGTTCCAATTCATTCAAAGATTCGTCATTTGGTCGAACGAAAATACAAAGAGGCTCAGGAACTTGGAAGTCTGTATCTGCTCAACTATGTTAATCCGAATGCTCATAGCAAAAACACTGCACTTACTTATGCTCGATACCAAAAAGGCTTTGGTATGATTCGAGACGAATTGAATTTGAACCCTGAGCATAGACCGCATGATGGTCGTAAACATTTTGTGACGATGGCAAAGAAGTACGGCGTTGACGAGTACGCAATCAAATATATGGTCGGTCACAAGATTTCTGACATCACTGAAAAGGTTTACACCCAAAGAGAATTTGAGTGGTTGAAAGATGAAATCGAAAAAATAAAATAGCTTGTAAAAACAAAGAAAAGCCTCCCCGAAGTGGGAGCACCAACAAAGGCACTCAGCACAACGAGGAGGCTGACTTTGTGTAGGAATATAGATGTAGGAGTAGTGTAGAAATAATGCACGAGTTACCTACATTTCTCGGCGTTTACCCACTTCTAACTACTCTGAAAACAGCGTAATTGCATGGGTTTAGAAGTGGTTAGACCGTGATAAGTTTCTATCATAATAAATAATACCATAGTATAGGCCGCTATGCAAATGAACGCGCTGTGAATGTTTGTGTTGCCTTCTGCCGCAGTTCTGTTATAATATAAAATAGGTTTATAGGGGCATTACAAAACACGGGGAGAGAGACTATGGACGTATATTCTATTATTTCGCTTTTCGGCGGGCTTGCGCTGTTCCTCTACGGCATGCATACAATGAGCGCGGGGCTTGAAAAGCTTTCCGGCAGCAAGCTGCAATCAACATTGCAGAAAATGACCGCGCACACGTCCACAAGCCTTATTTTCGGCGCGGCGATAACAATAGCCATTCAATCGTCCTCGGCCCTTACGGTAATGCTTGTGGGCCTTGTGAACAGCGGCATAATGCAGCTTGAGCAGACGGTTAGCGTTATACTCGGCGGCAATATAGGCACTACCCTTACCGCATGGATACTTTCCCTTTCCGGCATCAGCGGAGACAGCATTTTTATAAACCTCCTTAAACCGGAAAACTTTTCCCCGATAGTGGCGCTTATAGGCGTAATAATGATAATGGCGTGCAATACGCAGAAAAAGAAGGACATAGGCGGCGTGTTCGTGGGCTTTGCCATATTGATGTACGGCATGACGCTTATGAGCGGCTCTGTTGCCCCGCTTGCGGATATGCCGGAGTTCACGGGGATACTGACCGCGTTCAACAATCCGTTCTTAGGCGTGCTTGTGGGCCTTGTTTTCACCGGAATAATACAGAGCAGCGCGGCAAGCGTTGGCATTTTGCAGGCGCTTTCCCTTACGGGCTGCATAACATACGGCATGGCAATACCGCTCGTGATGGGGCTTAACATTGGCACCTGCGCCACGGCCCTGCTTTCAAGCATAGGCACTACCAAGAACGCGCGCCGGGTCGCCATAGTGCACATTACCGGCAAAATAATAGGCACGATATTCTGCATGATAGTGTTCTATGGGCTTAATGCAATAATAGGCTTCGGCTTTATCAATTCGCCGCTTTCCGCGCCGGAGGTTGCCCTTTGCCACACGGTTTTCAACATAATAACCACCATAATACTGCTGCCCGCGCGCAAGGTGCTCATAAAGATATCCCGCATAGTGGTTCGCGGCAATGACGCGGAGCAGAGCGAAGTATTCCTAGACGAAAGGCTGCTGCTGTCCCCCGGCCTTGCGGTGCACGAAAGCTATAACATGGCCGTGAAGATGAGCGACATTGCGCGTTCCTGCGTGCTGACGGCAATGGGACTTATGCTAAGCTACGATAACGATAAGGCTGCGGACGTAAAGACGGAGGAAACGGAGCTTGATATGTACGAGGACAAGCTGGGAAGCTTCCTTGTTAAGCTTTCCGCTTCAGCGTTGAGCGATAACGACAGCGCGGACGTATCAAAGCTTTTGCATAACATTGGCGATTTTGAGCGCATAGGCGACCACGCATTGAACATTCGCCAAAGCGCGAAGGAGATGCACGAAAAGGGACTTACATTCTCCGAACATGCTACGGAGGAAGTGAACCTGCTTTTCAGCGCGCTCAACGAAATACTAACCCTTGCCATGGATTCGTTTAAGGACGACGATTTGGACAAGGCCGCGCGGGTGGAGCCGCTGGAGCAGGTTATAGACGTGCTGATAGCGCAGATAAAGCGCAAGCATATAGAGCGCCTGCAGGCGGGCCGCTGCACGATAGAGCTTGGATTTATACTGAACGATCTTTTGAATAACTGCGAGCGCATAAGCGACCACTGCTCAAACATTGCCGTATGCGTAACGGAAATAGACCGAGGCGAGTTCGATACGCACGAATATCTTAATACCGTTAAGAGCGGCAACGACGCCCGCTATAAGGCGGACTTTGCCGAGTATGCCAAAAAGTACGAACTGAAATACGCTCACCCGTCGGTGCATAAGTAAAGAGTTGAAATAAGCCGACGGAGGGGTTGACGATAACAAGCGAAGCTTCTTTCTTTTTTCAACCCCTCCGGCTTTTGCTTCGCAAAACCCACAACGCTGGTTGGAATATGGTCGTCTTGCTACGCTGCCGCTTGCAATACTCCCTATTCCGCCCGATTCTCCCCTCGCTGCATCGCCCACTGGGCGCGCTCGGCTCGAATCCCCTTTCAGGGCAGGCTCATCATGTAAGCTTGTAAAGCGCACCAAAAGGCTCCCCTTTACGGGGAGCTGTCGAACGAAGTGAGACTGAGGGGTTGACGTAAACACGCATAGCCACGGGCGGGCCGCCGATGACGGCCCCTACAACGCCTAAGCGCAATTTCCCTGCATGCGTAAGCATGCTTTATCCTTCCAATTCCTTTATGAACAGCACATAGCTTTGCGGGTCAACGTATTTTTCGTCCTTGAGCAGTTCGAAGTGGACGTGGCTTTTGTCGCCGCATTCGCTTACGGCGGTGTCGCCAACGTAGCCCACTATGTCGCCCGCGTTTATTCGCGCGCCGACTTTCACGGGCGGCTCGGCTTTAAGATTGCCGTACACGGCTATCATGTCGTTTGCCCCCTTTACCTCTACCATAACGCCGAGCGAATCGTCCGTGAATATCTCCGTAACGGTTCCGGCGAAAACGGCGTAAACCTCGCTGCCCTTTGGCGCGGCAACGTCAACGCCCGTGTGCGTTGTCCATTGGTCAAGCGTGCGGGAATAGATAAGCTCGTTTACCGCAAAGCCCCATATCACCTCTCCGCGCACGGGCGGGCTGAGTTTTTGCACCGCGGTGGGCTTGGGCGTGGGCGGCGCGGGGGTAAAGTCCGGCATGGGCGTAGGCGTGGCCGTGGGAGAAGGGGTAGGCGTGGCGATGGGAAGCTGAGCATCGGTCAGCCTGTCGCCAATATCCGTATTCACCTCGCTCGCGGGGTCGTCAGTCTGCGCGGGGTCGGCCCCGTTCGGCTGCTTTACCGTAAGCACGGCCGAAAGCGCCGCCGCGCTTATCAGCGCCAGTGCAACAACGTATATGCCCCTTTTTTTCAGGAAACCGGCAGTAGCGGTAGTTATGCCCTTAAGGGCCGCTTTTATGGTCTTTTTCATAAAATTAGATCACCTCGTCGCATAGTATTGCCCAAATTTCATATTTTCAATCTTTTTTCACATTAGTTTGAATTGCCGTGCCGTGACGGGGCGCATTGTGTGGTATAATAACAATGCGGAGGATTCCGCACTAAGCAACCGAAAGGATAAATATATATGGCAAGAGTCAGCAGCGTTGGCGGTCAGGCCGTTATGGAAGGCGTTATGATGAAATCCCCCACGGGCGTGGCGCTGGCGGTAAGACGCGCGGACGGCACAATAGCCACGCGCTACGATAACTGGACCACCAGGGCGCAGAAGGGCACATTCTGGGGCCTGCCCATAATAAGGGGCGTTGTAACGTTCATAGAATCGCTAACAACGGGCATGAACACATTGACCGAAAGCGCAAAGCTTGCGGGGGAAGATATAGAAGAAGAACCGACCAAGTTTGAAAAATGGCTCAGCGAAAAGCTGGGCAAGTCGGTTGAAAGCGTTGTTATAGGAATCGCGGTTATATTGGCCGTGGCGCTCAGCGTGGGGCTGTTTTTCATGCTGCCGCTGGGCATAAGCTCGCTCATATTCGGCAAGGCGGCAAGCGTTGCGGGCGTGTGGAAAAGCCTTACGGAGGGACTTGTAAGGCTGATAATATTCATTGGATATATCGCGTTCTGCTCAAGCATAAAGGACGTTAAGCGCACATTTATGTACCACGGGGCGGAGCATAAAACAATAGCCTGCTACGAGGCGGAGGAGGAGCTTACGCCCGAAAACGCCGCCAAGCATTCGCGGCTGCATCCGCGCTGCGGCACAAACTATCTGTTCCTTGTTATGGCGGTGAGCATACTTTTCTTTGCGGCGATAGGCTGGAACGCAAACTTTGCCGTCCGCCTTGCAATGCGCATAGCCTTCCTGCCCGTTGTGGCGGGGCTTTCATATGAGGTGCTGCGCTTTGCCGCGCGGCATGATAACTGGCTCACCCGCATAATCCGCGCTCCCGGCATGGCGCTGCAGCACCTTACCACAAAGGAACCCACCAAGGATATGCTGGAGGTTGCAATAACTGCCTTCAACCTGGCGATGGATCCGAACAATAAGGTTGAAAATGGTGCGGAGGAGCCTGCTCAGTCCGCCGAATGAGGATATAAAAGCGAATACAGCGTTGGCTTGAGCGAAAATTCATCCATAAGGGCCTTTGCTTCATCAAGCGCAATGCGTCCGGCGTTATCCAATGCCGGGCGTTTTTTTATTGCCCGTATCAGCAGATTCTTCGGCGTGTGGCTCAGGTCAACAAATTCCAGCACCTGCGTTTTGTAGCCGCGGCTTTCAAGCAGGCTTGCGCGTATCGCGTCCGTCATCAGCGCGGCAAAGCGTTCCTTTATTATGCCGTATCGGGTAATCAGCCTCAGCCTGTCCGATGCTATCTGCCCGTTCAGCTCATGCTGACAGCAGGGCACGGAAAGTATCATTCGTGCGCCGCGGCATATGGCGTTGTGCAGCGCGTAATCTGTCGCCGTGTCGCACGCATGCAGCGTAACAACCATGTCCGCAGGGGCGTTTGCGTCGTATTCTGCAATGTCCCCGCGCTCAAACTTCAGCGAATCGTAGCCGTATCGCTTGGCGGCGGCGGAGCATTTTGCAATGACGTCCGCCTTCAGGTCAAGCCCCGTCATGCTCACCCGTATGCCCAATATGTTCACCAAATAATGATACAGCACAAACGTAAGATATGATTTGCCGCAGCCGAAGTCTATTATCCGCAGCGGCTCCGCGTTTTTGCGTTCACGGTAGCCGTCCTCGTTTATTGCGTCGCGCACTATTTCAAGGAAACGGTTTATCTGCACGAATTTGTCCCGCATGGGGGCGGCAATGCGCCCGTCCTTGGTGAATATGCCCATGTCTATAAGCGCGGGTATTGGCTCATCCTCGCTCAAAATATATTGCTTCTTTCGGTTATGCGCCTGCTCGGGCGGCTTCGGCGCGGTGGAGGAAAGGGGCTTGAGCATATATGTCGCCTCGTCATAGCCCTTGTTCAGCATTATAATATGCTCCCCGTCGGCGGCAAAGGCGTTGGCCTGCCTGTATGTACGGCTTGAAAGCTCAGCGGCAAGCGCGCGTTCAAGCTCATCCGCTGCAATATTTTGATGAAACGCCTGCTTTTGGCTGTATCGGCTTATGTGGTACGCGCCGCCCTTAAGCTCGAACGTGCAACGGCGGTATTGGGCGGACTTCGGCGCCTTTGAAAGTATTATCCTTATTGGCAGGGCGGCGGAGGCAAGCTTCGCGGCCTGATCTATATTTAGCTTCATATTATAAAGCGTCCTTTCGTTTATGCATGGCAATATAATACGCTAAGGCATGCCGCCGTGTCAAACAGAGCGCGAAAAAGATATATTATTGTGAAATAACGGCGCGGCTATTGCATAATGCGCCAAACGATGGCATTATAAAGAAAAAAGAACAAGGAGGATGAATATGGATACGACTATGCACGGCTTCAGGCTCGTTTCTTCAAGCGAACTTAAAGAAATAAAAGGCACGGCCGATATTTATAAGCACGATAAAAGCGGCCTTACAATGGTGCATCTTAACTGCGCGGATACTAACAAGGCCTTTGCAATGAGCTTTTGCACCCCGCCCGAAAACAGCACGGGTGTGCCGCATATACTGGAGCACAGCGTGCTTGCGGGCAGCGACAAATACCCCGTGCGGGAGCCATTTGTGGAGCTGATGAAGGGTTCGCTCAACACTTTCCTCAATGCCTTAACCGCAAGCGACTGGACGGTGTATCCCGTGGCAAGCCAAAACATGCAGGATTATCTTAACCTTGTTGATGTTTATATGGATGCGGTGCTCAATCCCCTTATCCATTCCGTGCCCGAAATATTCTGGCAGGAAGGCTGGCATTATGAAATAAACGACGGCAAGCTTAGCGTAAACGGCGTTGTTTACAACGAGATGAAGGGCGCGCTCTCCGCTCCCGACAGGGTGATAGCGGAGGAGATAAACGCCGCGCTGTTCGATAATACCTACGGCGTGAACTCGGGCGGCGACCCCGCCGTTATACCGGAGCTTTCCTATGAAGCGTTCTGCAACTTCCATAAAAAGCTTTATCATCCTTCAAACGCCCTCATGTGCCTGTATGGCGATGTGGATTTGGACAAGGTGCTTGCCCTTGCGGACAGCTATCTTGATAAATACACGCCCTCCACGCGCGAGCACGTTGGCGACGCCACAAGGCTGACCGCGCCTAAGTCGGTAACCAAGGCATATCCCATAAACGCGGGCGACGACCCCGAGGGCAAGGCGTTCTATATGCGCGGCTGGGTAATTGACCACCGCTGCATGAGGGAGATAAGCGCAATGGAAATAATTGCCGATGCGCTTTTCAATGCCGAAGCCGCCCCCGTTAAGCGCGCGCTTATGCAAAGCGGGCTTTGCGGCAATGCGGAAGCCTACGGCGACCCCGGTATAAAGTATCCCACATGTTATCTTATGCTCAGCGATGTTAAGGCCGATGGTTTTGATAAACTGAGCGGGATTATCGATTCCGCAATAAATGATATAGCCCAAAAGGGACTTGACAAAAAGCTGCTTGAGGCGTGCCTGAACCGCTATGAATTCGGCCGCCGCGAGGAGCCCGCATATTATCCCAAGGGAATAGAGCTGTGTATAAACGCCGCATCGGGCTATATTCATGACGGCGACCCGCTTTCCATGATACGCTACGAGGATACGCTTGCATTCCTGCGCGAAAAGCTGAACAGCGATTATTATGAGCAGCTTATAAAGAAATACTTTGTTGAAAACACATGGCAGGCGGAGATGAGGCTGGTGCCCGAGCCCGGCCTTGGCGAAAAGAGGGAAGCGGAGAACGCCGAAAGGATGGCCGCGCTTTACGCTAAGCTTACGGATGAAGAGAAGGCCAAGATAATCGCCAACCAGGAAAGGCTGAAAAAGCGCCAGTCCACGCCGGATAGCGAGGAAGCGCTTAAAACCATTCCGCAGCTTAAGCTGAGCGAAGCCGGAGACGGCCCCAAGCCCATTGAAGCGGAACAGAGGGACATACTGAGTGTTCCCACATACGCAAACGATATGTTCACCGGCGGCATATCCTATCTTACGCTGATGTTCGATGCATCCTGCCTGAATGCGGAGGAAATTCCCTATGCCGGCCTTGTGTGCCGCCTTATGGGCAAGCTGAGCGCGGGCGGATACGGCTTTGAGCAGCTTTCCACGGAGCTTATGCTCAATACGGGCGCGGTGGAAACAAGCCTTTCCGCGTTCCAAAAGGCGGGAGAGGAGCAGGCGCAGCCGTATATACTTATGAACATAAAGGCGCTTACCGCAAAGCTTGGCGACGCCATGCCCGCAATATGCGCAATGCTGAAGGATACGCATTACAGCGAGCGCGCAAGGCTCAACGAGGTCATAAGCATGATAGCCGCCAACAATCGTTCCATGCTGGCGAATGCTGGCAACATGATTGCCATGACAAGGCTCGGCTCTTATTTCAGCGCGGCAATGATGTACAGCGAGCAGACAACGGGCCTGAGCTTCTTTGAATTTATAAAGAAGCTTGCCGCCGCCAACGAAGCGGAGATGGATAAGCACATTGAAATGCTTGAAACCGTGGCTAAGAAGCTTTTCACCCGCGCGAATATGAGCGTTATGCTTTCGGGCGAGGATGAGCAGTACAGCGCCGCAAGGCTTGCGCTGCCCGCCGTTATAGACGCGCTTGAAGCGGGCGAAAAGCAGGATAACCGCCCCGCGTTCGTGAAGAATGCCAAAAATGAAGGCGTAATGACCCCGGGCGACGTGCAGTACTGCGCCGAAGGCTACAACATGGTGGAGCTGGGCTTCGGCTACGATGGCGCAACCGCCGTTATGAAAACCATACTTGCAACGGATTACCTTTGGAACCGCATACGCGTGCTTGGCGGTGCATACGGCGCAATACTAACAATAAGGCCGAACGGAACCTTCCTGCTTAGCAGCTACCGCGACCCCAACCTTGAAAACACATATAAGGTATATGACGGCATGGCCGAATATCTTGAAAAGTTCGACCCCAGCCGCAGGGAGATGGATAAATACATACTCGGCACATTGCAGGAGCTTGACGCGCCCAAGGTGGGTCAGCTTGCGCACAGCACGGCGCTTGGCAATTACATGACGGGCTTCACAAAGGCTATGCAGCAGAAGCTTCGTGCTGAGGCCATAGCCGCCGACGCAAAGGCTATCCGCGCCAAGGCTGCCCTTGCCAACGCAATATGCGAAAAGCATTATATCTGCACCGTTGGCAACAGCGAAAAGATAAAGGCTGCCAAGGAGCTGTTTAAGGACATTATAGACAGCTAAAATAAAAAGCGGCATAACTGCCGCAGAAAAAGCCTCCGCATAGGTAAAGCCCGTGCGGAGGTTTTGTTATACGCTGTATTTTTCCATATCCACCCTGCCGTCGGGCAAAAAGCCTACGCCCTCGGCTTCAAGCAGGGCGCGGCGAAGTTCTGCATGTTCCCCGCCGGCAACGGCGCCGTCCGCCTTTACAACGCGCTGCCAGGGAATATCGTCCGGGCTTTGGCGCATGGCCCAGCCCACCTGCCGCGCCGCGCGGGGGCAGCCGAGTATTTTTGCAATTTCGCCGTATGATATAACGCGGCCCTTCGGCACGCGGCGTACAACGGCATATACCCTTTCAAAAAAGCTCTGTTCCATAGTATAAATAACGGGCGGGAGGTGATCCCGCCCTGTTGAAGGTTGGTTTTGTTATATTGCGCGGGTGTACTTGGCAAGCCATTCGCGCTCTTCCGCATCCATAAGCGGGGAAAGCGTATCGTACACAAAGCGATGGTATTCATTAAGCATATGCTTTTCGTCCGCGTTGAGAAGGTCGGGGTCAATCGCGTCAAGGTCTATTGGCGCGCAGGTCAGCGTTTCAAAATACATGAACTGGCCGTATTCGTTCTTTTCGCCCTTGCGGCAGACAATAAGGTTCTCGGTACGGATACCGTGGCTGCCTTCAATGTAAATGCCCGGCTCGTCGCTGGTTATCATGCCCTCTTCATATACGCAGGAATCCACCCGCTCCGGCACCACCTTCCAGCGGAAGCCGTTGGGGCCTTCGTGCACGTTAAGAAGATAGCCCACGCCGTGGCCTGTGCCGTGCTTATAATCAAGCCCTTCGTCCCATAACGGGCCGCGCGCAAGTATATCAAGGTTCAGCCCGCGGCAGCCATAGAGGAATTTGGCGTTCGCCAAGCGCAGCATGCTGCGCAGCACCAGCGCAAAATGCTTCTTTTCATCCTCCGTCAGGGGGCCTACGGCTATGGTGCGGGTTATATCGGTGGTACCTTCGTAATACTGCCCGCCGCTGTCCACAAGCAGGAAGCCGTGCGGTTCAACGGTAAGGTCGCTTTCCTTAGTTGGGGCGTAATGCGGCAGGGCGGCATGCTCGCCATAGGCCGATATTGTGCCGAAGCTGAGGCCAAGGTTGCCGGGCGTTGCAAAACGCAGGGAGTCTATCTTTTCCGCGGCGGAAAGCTCGGTCATCTTCTCCTTGCCAATGGTGTCCTTTACCCAGCGCATGAAGCGCGTTATGGCAAGGCCGTCCTTTATATGCGCCTTGCGCATGTTCTCTATCTCAACGGGGTTCTTTATGGCCTTCTTGAGCTGTTCCGGGTTCACCTCGTCCACTATTATGGCCTTTTCGGAGAACTTTTCATAAAGCGCATAGTTCACCGCGGCAGAGCTGAGCAGAATGGCGTCGCCCTCATCATAGCGGGAGGCGAAGGAATATATTTCGTTATACGGCAGCAGCGTAACGTTTAGCTGCCTTAAATATTCCTGTACGCAGGCATGGAACTTGCTTTCGTCCGCGAATATATAGGCAGCGTCGCGCTCAATAACGGCATAGGAGAGGAACACGGGGTTGCATTCAACGTCCCCGCCGCGTAGATTGAACAGCCATGCAATGTCGTCCAGCGTGCTCAAAACGTGCGCATCGGCATCCTTTTCATCAAGCACACGGCGTATGTCCGCAAGCTTATCCGCCGCGCTCACGCCAACGCTGTCCAGCCCCAGCACATATACCGGCGCGGAGGGCAGGGCGGGGCGGTCCTTCCAAATTTCGCCGACAAGATCCATGTCCTCCTCAATGGTCATGTTCTTTGCGGCAAGCGTCTTTTCCATGCGCATTGCCGTTGCGGCGGATACCGTGCGCCCGTCCATGCCTATAACGGTGCCTTCGGGCAGGGAGGCAAGGTATTCCATGGTGGTAGGCACGCCCTCCTCACCCATCTTCATAAGCTTTACGGGGGTACCCTTTATCTGCTCCTCAGCCTGAATGAAGTAGCGCCCGTCTACCCACAGCGCGGCTTCCGTCATGGTTACGATAAGCGTGCCTGCTGAGCCTGTGAAGCCGGTAAGATACTGGCGGGATTTGAAATACGGATTCACATATTCGGAAAGGTGGAAATCCGCCGTGGGAACATAATACGCGCCCACGCCCTTCCGCTGCATAAGCGCACGGAGGCTATTCAGTCTTTCGGCAATCATCTGCGCGGCAGCTCCTTCCTTTTAAGGCAGGCGCAGAGCAACTTCACGGCGTTGTCCACGTCCTTCATGTCCACGGTTTCAACGGGGGTGTGTATATAGCGGGTGGGGACGGATATGCAGCCGGAGAGTATTCCGCCGCGGGTGCGCTGTATGGCGCCGGTATCCGTGCCGCCTGCGCGAAGAACCTCGCGCTGATAGGGGATATTGTCCTCCTCCGCCGCGGCTTCTATGAACGCGCGCACAACGGGGGGAACTATAACGGAGCTGTCCATAACCTTTACCGTGGGGCCGCAGCCAAGGGAAACAGCCATGCGGCTGCATTCGGGAATGTCGCCAACGCCGGTCACGTCAAGGCTTATGTTAAGGTCGGGCTCTATGGCGTATGCCGCAGGGCTTCCGCCGCGGCAGCCGACCTCCTCCTGCACGGTGAACACGGCGTAAACGTCATGCTCGCTCTTCATTTTCTTCATGGCCTCGGCCACTATCGCGCAGCATATCCTGTCGTCCATCGCGCCGCAGGCCGCGCGCTCGCCCAGCTCCACATAGTTGGTAACGTAAACGGCCATATCGCCTATGGCAACCTTCTTTTCGGCTTCCTCGCGGCTTGCGCAGCCAATGTCTATATACAGTTCGTTGAACGTTGCCTCATTCACGCCGTGCTTGGCGGTGTTTTCAAAATAGGTAACGCCCTTTATGCCGTTTTCAAACACAACCTCGCGCGCGGTGGATATTATCGGATTAACGCCGCCAACGCGGGCAACGCGCAGGAAGCCCTTTTCGTCTATGGCAACCACTATGAAGCCTATCTGGTCCATGTGCGCGCTCAGCATTATCTTCTTTCCGCTTGTGCCGCGCTTATGGGCTATAAGATTGCCCATGGTATCGCGGTATACTTCATCCGCATAGGGGGCGACATATTGCTTTATAGCCTCGGCCGCCTTATCCTCGCGTCCGGAGGGGCCGTATGCGCCGAGTATGTTCTTTATCATAGTTGTATCCATAAATCAAAGCACCTCGTTGAATTTTTTGTTCTTTAGGAAAGCGTCCGCCAGGGCGTATGCGCCCATGATATCGTCTATATCGGCAATGCAGGCGGGGGAGTGGATATAGCGGCACGGCACGGATATGCAGCCGGTTTTGCAGCCGGCGCGCATACGCTGCGCGGGGCCTTGGTCGTTCGCGCCGGTGGTGCCCTGCCTGGGCTGCCACTTTATGCCCGCAGTGTTGGCGGTTTCGGTAAGCGCCTTGAACATATCGGGCGAAACTATGGTTGCGTTATCCATGAAGGATATTGCCGGGCCGTGGCTCATCTTTGTAACGAAGCCAACGTTTTTGACCTCCGGCATATCGTTTGCGGTGGTGCCCTCAAGCACTATCACAACATCCGGCGCAACGCTGTACGCCGCGGCATACATTCCGCGAAGGCCGACTTCCTCCTGCACGGTGAACACGCCGTAAAAATCGCATTCGTAATCGTTGGCTAAAAGCTGCATCAGTATTGCGCAGCCCACGCGGTCGTCAAGCGCCTTGCCAAGCACGCGCTTTTCGCCAAGGCGTTTGAACTTGGTGGCAAAGCCTATCCTGTCGCCCGGCTTAACGTATTTCAGGGCGTCGTCCTTATCCTTTGCGCCAATGTCAACAAAAAGCTCGCTGTGGCCGAGTACGGTTTTGCGGTCCGCGGCGGTTTGCAGGTGTATCGCCTTTGCGCCTATAACGCCTTCTATCATTTCGTCGCCCACAAGCACGCGCTTGGATACCACAACGCGGGAATCTATGCCGCGCTGACCGTAGGCTATAAGGCCGTTGTCAAGCGCGCCTATAACTATCATGCCGACTTCGTCCATATGCGCGGCAACCATCACCTTGGGGCCTTTTCCTGCCTTATGCACGATTAGGTTGCCCATGGCGTCGGTTTTCATATCAAGGCCGTCTATATTGGCAAGCTCGGCCTTTATATAGCGGCGCACGCGGCCCTCATCGCCGCTTACGCCTATCAAGTTGGAAAGTTCTTCTAATCGTCTAAGCATAGCTTTTCCTCCCAATCCGCGCCGATGTTCTGGGCAAAGCGGGCAATTACCTTGGCGCAGTTTTTAAGCGTGGTGAGCGATATTTCCTCTACGCTCGTATGCATATACCTAAGCGGCAGCGATATAAGCCCCGTTGCAACGCCGCCCATCTGTATCTGGGTATCCCATGCGTCGGTTCCCGTATGCGCGGGGGCAACGTCGTAATCCCAGGGGATGTTCTGCTCGTCCGCGGCTTCGGTTAACATTTTGAACATCTTGGGGTGTATGTTCGGGCCGCAGGTTATGGAAACCTTGGTTATGTCTATTGCGTCAAACGGCTTCACGCCGGGTGTGGGCGCATGGCAAACGTCCATGGCTATTGCCATATCGGGCTTGGCGTTCCATACGCTGGCGCGCGCGCCGCCGCCGCCGCATTCTTCCTGCACGGTGGCGCAGAATATGACCTGGCAGTCCAGCTTGGATTTTTTAAGTATATCCATGGCCTCGAGCATAACGGTTATGCAGGCGCGGTCATCGAAAGTTTTGCCGGCAACTATGTTGTTCTTCAGCTTCATCGGCGGCAGCAGCGCGAACGTTACATTGTCGCCCACGCGCACAAGCTCGTTCACTTCAGCTGCATCAAGGCCGGTGTCGCACACCATATCGTCTATCGAATAGGGCTTTGTATTGTCGCCTGATTGCTGAAGGTGCGGCGGAATTGCGCCCACAACGGCATTGAGCACCCTTTTGCCGTGCACCAGTACCTCGCTGCCGGGCAGCACCCGCGGGTCAACGCCCGCAACGGAGCGTATGCGGAGCAAGCCGTCCTCCTCAATATCGGTCACCATCATGCCGACTTCGTCCATATGCGCCTGCACCAGCAGCACGGGGCCGTGGTCGCCTATATGCGCATAGGTGTTGCCCATTGGATCGATGAATATATCGTCCGTATAGGCTTTGTAATATCCCTTGACAACCTCGGACACGGCAACCTCATTGCCGGTTACGCCCGGGGTGGTGGTCAAAGCGGATAGCGCCTCAAATACATCCATAAGCGTGTCTCCTTCTATTATAATATATATCTTTCAAACTCTTCGGTTTAACCAACGGTGTCCTTAATTACCCTTAGCGCGTTAAGATGGGTTATCTTATCCACCTCGTCCGCGGTGAAGCAGCGGTTCAGCGCCTCCTCTATCATGCCAAGGCCCTCTACCCCGCCGAATTCAAGCGTGCTGCTTATGCCGTCAAAATCGCTGCCGAGCGCAACTATGTCCACGCCCGCCTTATCGGCCATGTAACGCGCATGGCGCGCTATATCGGCGCAGTAGGTATAGCGGGTCTTGTCCACAAGGAAATCGGCAGCGTAGTTGAGTCCGACCATGCCGCCCTTATCCGCAACGGCGCGCAGCATATCGTCCGTAAGGTTGCGCATAACGGGGCAAAGCTCCCTTGCGTTGGAATGGGAGGCGACGAAGGGCTTTGTGGAGTATTTTACAACGTCCCAGAAGCCGCCGTCGCTGAGATGCGCGGTGTCTATTATAATGCCAAGCTCGTTCATGCGCCTTACGGTCTCTATGCCGAAGGGCTTAAGCCCCGCATCGGGCTCAAGGCAGTTGGGGTAGCCGAGCGTGTTTTCCTGATTATGGGTAAGGGTTATAAGCCTTACGCCGCGGCGGTACATTTCGTCCAGCCGCTCTATTTTGCCGTTAAGCGGTTCGCCGTTTTCAATCGTCATCATGGAGGACATTATGCCGTCCGCCATGTTCTTTTCAATGTCCGCATATTTACCGACGGGGCGGATAAGGTCCGTGTTGGCGGCTATCTGACGGTCGTAGCAATCGGCTGCATCGTTGAAGAAATCCCACTCGTCGGCTTCGCCGGTGGTGCTTGCTATCCGCTTCATGGGCGGGATATACAGCGCAAAGCATTGCAGCAGGCAGCCTGCCTCCTTCATACGAAGCAGGTCAAGCATGCCGGTGGGGTTGGAGCGCAGGTTTTTGCTGTCCTCGTTCCCCATGACCTCGCATACTACGGTATCGCAGTGCAGGTCTATAAAACGCATTTTGGTCATTTATTTATCCTCCGTTTCCCGCGCAACTGCCGCGCGAAAATCATCCATGGTTTTGTTGTGGAATTTCCACCAATGCTCGGGATCGTGATGCCCGCTTGCCGTGCCGCGAAGGAACCCCTCGTGATGGCTTACTATTTCGTTTATCCCGATGGTGGGATACTGACGGATAAGGTAAGCGCAAAGCTGCACGGCGTTGCTCCATAGCCTGTCGAAATACGGCTGAAAACGCGCCGTGTCGTAATCCGCAACATCAAAATCAGCGGTGTATATCATGCCCGCCGGTTCGCACAGCTCAATGCCTATATGGTCGTTGTTATCCGTGCCGCCCGCATGCCAGCCGCGCATTGTCCAGGGCAGATACTGCATAACTATTTCGTCGTCCGCAAATGCATGCACGCAGACCTCGCGCCCGCCCTGCTCGCTTGCGCTCTTGTTCCACAGCTCGTACCATACGCCCGCCCGCATGCCGGGTTCGGCGGTGCTGTGTATGGTTATGCCGCGGGGGGTTATGTTGCGCCCTGCTTTATAGCAGTCGTTTTCGCTCATCAGCTTGGTAATGATGTTCAGCATATTTCCTCCGTCTAATATAAAATGGGTATCTGCGCGATCCGAATCGATTATACTACATATTTCATAAGAAGAAAAGTATCTTAAAGCGTATATGTCCGCGCTGAAAGCAATGGAAAAGCAAACAAATATATGATATAATCAGCGCATGAACAGGAAACAGATACAAAGTAACTTGATGTTGGTATTGGTTGCGCTCATTTGGGGCACGGCTTTCGTATTCCAGGCAATGGGCGGCGACTCCATGAGCGCGTATGCATTCAATGCGCTCAGGTCACTTGCGGCGGGTATTGCGCTGCTGCCGCTTATTGCGTTCAATAACGCTAAGCAGAAGAAAAGCGGCCGTGCGGCCGAAGCTTACCCAAAGGACAGGCGCACGCTTATAGTGGGCGGCATTGTTGTGGGCGCGGCGCTCGCGGTGGCAAGCGCATTGCAGCAGCTTGGCATAGGGTTCACCACGGTGGGCAAGGCGGGCTTTATAACGGCAATGTACATAGTATTCGTGCCGGTGTTTGGAATATTCCAGCGGCGCAGGCTGCCCGTTACGGTATGGATAAGCGTGGCGCTGGGCGTGGTTGGGCTTTATTTCCTATCGATGAACGGCAGCTTCACGCTGCAAAAGGGCGATGCGCTGATACTCTGCTGCGCGTTCGGCTACACCGCGCACATACTGCTGATAGACCATTTTTCACCCAAGGTTGACGGCATTAAGATGAGCTGCATACAGTTTTTCGTATGCGCTGCGCTTTCGGCCGTGTTCATGCTGATAGACGGCAGCGTACCCACATGGCAGGCCATAGGGGAAGCGATAATACCCATTCTTTATACTGGCGTAATGTCCAGCGGCGTGGGCTACACGCTGCAGATAATTGCCCAGAAGAACACCGAGCCTGCGGTGGCATCGCTGCTGATGAGCCTTGAAAGCGTGTTTGCGGCGCTGGCGGGCTGGGTGCTGCTGAACCAGAAATTCTCCGGCCGCGAAATGCTGGGCTGCGCGATAATGTTTGCGGCGATAGTGCTGGCGCAGCTTCCCGACCTTATTGCGGCGGCAAAGAAGAAAAAGGATAAGGCCGCGTAGGAGGAGCAGCACATAATTTCGGCCAAACCCCAGTCAATTCATCATCGCTTAATGAACCTCCCCAATAGAATAGGGGAGGTTTTTGGTATTGCGCCGCCAACCCTAAAAAGCTGTCCCCGCGGGCGGGAAAGTGGCTGCGAATGAAATGAGCAGACGGAGGGGTTAAAAAGAAGCTTGCAGTTCTTTGTCTGTTTCAACCACTCAGTCGCCGTCCGGGGAGCCTTCTGGACTCCCTCAGTCAAACCTTCGGTTTGCCAGCTCCCTCTAAGAGGGAGCCTTTTGGCGATGTACGCGCTCGGGGGCGATAGTGTGTAAAATAGGTTAGGTGGGATTAACCGTGCGGCGCAAAAAACCTCCCTATAAAGAGAGGTTGCAATAAGCATTAGCGAATCGGCGGATGGGGGATTTATATATCCCTCAATATCTCATCCTTCAGCGCGAGCAATGCGCATATGTTACGGGCGTCGCGCGGGCAGCTTTCCGCGCCCTGAGCGCGGTAAAGGCCGTAGTTCATATGGGACGCTATTATGTCCGCGCCCTTTATGTGGCCGTCGGAGGCGGCTATTTCCTCCGCAACCTTGGCCATATCCATATCCTTTAAGCCCTTCACCTCAAAATGGGCGGAGGCAAGCGCGGCTACGCCGTCGTAATGCGTGGTAAGCACGCTTACGCTGGGCTGATTGTCAAGATAGCGCGTTACGGCACGCACTATCATTGCGCCCTCCTCCGGATTCGTGCCGCGGGCAAATTCGTCGAGCAGAATAAGGCTTATGCCCTCGGTTTGTGCGGCGGCCTGCTCAACCTCGTTGAACTGCACTATCTCTGCGCCGAAGCTTGAAAGGCCGCGGTCCATGTCCTCCAAATCCTCGCTTACTATGAATATGCCGCCGAAAAGCGGAAGCTTTGCGTATTTTGCAAAGGGCAGCATGCCCGCCTTGACAAGCATGGCGTTGAGCGCAAGGGTTTTGAGCGCAACGCTTTTGCCGCCCATGTTAGCGCCGGTTATTACCGTTGCGCCAACCGGTGCTGAAAGGGAAACGGGGGTAAAGTGCCGCTCCCGCTCGAAAAGCGCATCCGCCACGCGGGGGTTGACCATATCCTCCATTTCAACGGGACCGTCGCTGAAGTGCGGCATAACCCCGCCGTACTGCGCGGCTATCTCCGCGCGGGCGATTGTGAAATCAAGCTCCGCCACGTTATCCATGCAGTCTATTATTGAAGCGGTATACGGCGCAAGGTCAAGGCATATTTCCTTACGGATGCGGCGCTCCTCCGCGTCCTCTTTGCCGGCGGCTGCACTGCGCAGCGCCATAAGCCGCGCGCGTTCAGCGCTGTCCGTCTCCTTGCGGATAAGCTCCTCTATTTCCCGCTTTTCGCGGCGCGCCTGCTTCAATTCGGGCGATGCGTTATCCGCAATGAAGAAGGTTGCGGCGCGGCTGCCCTCGGGGTCTATTATTTTCAGCGCCTCCGTCTGCGCGGGTATCGCTATGCCCTCTATGTGCGCCTTGGCTATAACGTCCTCAAGCACGGGGGCTATAAGCTCGGTTTGCAGCAAAAAGCGCTTCAGCTCAAAAAGCTCAAGCTCGCTGAGCGCCCCTTCACTCAGGTTCATAACGCTCCTGCGGATATCCTTCATGGGCATCATAAGCCGCTGAAGCCTGCCGTATTCAAAGCTGAGCGTGGTAAGCGTATCCTTAACGCGGCATACGTTTGAAAGCTGCGTTTTCAGTTCGTCTATCTCATTCGGGTCAAAAAAGCGCAGCTTGCTCACCCGCGCCTGACCATACGGACTTGAACAGGAAAGCGAATTGATAACGTATCTGAATCCTATGTTCTCCTGCTGGGAAAATGTCATTGCCATTTGTAATAGTCTCCTTTTATCAATCCTCGTCCTTGCTTTCCACGTTCACTACCGGCACGCTTACTGCGGCGCGCATGCTGTCGAGCAGCAGCTTCGGGTCCATGTGGAACCCGTATGCGGAAACGGGGTTTACCGTTATTGCCGCCAACTTTACCGGCCGCCTTACGCCAATGCGCACGCCGCGAATGAGCAGCTTTTCATATGAATCGTGACTGAGCAGCAGCTTGCTGCCGTCCTCCGCGCTCAGCTCGAAGCCCTTCAGCTTTGCCCCGCCCATGAGCACGGGCTTTATTGTTGCGTCCGTTACCGCGCCGGTGATATACGCGCTTTTTACGTCCGCATATTCGCGGCTTCGGAGCGCCTCGGCAAGGGTCAGGCCGTCCTTCATCTGTTCAACGGTGCCGTCCGCGCGCTTGAAGCGTATCTTGCCGCTTATGGGCATATCCAGCTCCGCCTCGCTGAAGGATTCCTGTCGCGGCAGCGTCAAAAGCGCGGTTGAAAAGGCGGTATCCTCGATGACCACGTTTATGTCCCGCGAATAGGATGCGCCGGTGCAAAGTATGGTGGCTTCGCTCACGGTGGGCGCGCAGAGCGTTTTGCGGCTGAGCGCGCCGTCTATTATCGTCATATCCGCGCCGAAGGAAGAAAAAACGTCCACAAGCGCGCTCAGCTGCGCGGTCATGCTGGGGCCGGCAAGCTGCACGCTGCCGTCGCTTCGGGCGCGGACAACCGCGACCTCCCCCATGGGGGTGGGCCATCCGGTGGAATAGATTATCTCCCGCGTGATATCGCTCAGGCGGAACATGTCCACGGCCGTGGCAACGAGCGTACCTTCATAAACATATATGCCGGGCTTTGCCGTGCGGGTAACAAGGTCCGTGCTTTCACCGTCACGCCCTATGCTGGTAAGCCCAAGGCGGACGCTGGATTCGTTCAGCTCCGCAATCAGCTTATTGAGCACGGTGGTCTTGCCGGCGTTTTTGCACATGCCTATTATGGAAAGCGAGCGCACTCCCTGTATATATTCCTTCAGCATTCAGTCTCCTATTCGCCGTCCCGCTCCGCTTCCTTTTCCCTTTCAAGGAACAGCTTGAAAACCGCGTCCAGCACATTTGGGTCGTCCACGCCGCGCAGCTCTTCCTCTTCATCATCGGCGCCGGCCATAAGCTCCAATATAACAAGCTCCGGCTCGTCGCTTTCATCGTCCACGGGGAACAGCACGGCGTATTCCTTGCCAAGGAACGGCACAACGTCCATTATTTCATAGGCAAGCTCGTTTCCGTCCCTGTCCTCAAGGGCGATAAGGTCATTCTGATCTATTTCCATATTTATCACCGAAGCTTACGCCTTGTTCTCGCAGCCGAGCACATACTGTATTTTGTGCATTACCATCTGCTTTATGGCTTCGCGGCCGGGCTTTAGATACTGGCGCGGGTCAAAATGGTCGGGATGGGTATAAAGATGCTCGCGCACGCTTGCGGTCATGGCAAGGCGCAGATCGGAATCAATATTTATCTTGCAAACGGCCATGCTTGCGGCCTGGCGCAGCATATCCTCCGGCACGCCTATGGCATCGGGCATATTGCCGCCGTATTTGTTTATCTTTTCAACAAATTCGGGTATAACGCTGCTTGCACCGTGCAGCACTATGGGGAAGCCGGGCAGGCGCTTCTGAACCTCTTCAAGAATATCGAAGCGGAGCTGCGGCTTGGTGCCGGGCTTGAACTTATATGCGCCGTGGCTGGTGCCTATGGCTATGGCAAGGGAATCCACGCCGGTGCGGGTAACAAAATCGTAAACCTGATCGGGATCGGTATAGCTGCCCTGGCCTATGGCAACCTTAACGTCGTCCTCAACGCCTTCAAGGCGGCCGAGCTCGCCTTCTACCACAACGCCGTGGTCGTGAGCATATTCAACCACCTGGCGGGTGAGCGCCACGTTATCCTCGTAAGCATGGTGGCTGCCGTCTATCATGACGGAGGTGAAGCCGCCGTCTATGCAGCTTTTGCAAAGCTCAAAGCTGTCGCCATGGTCAAGATGCAGGCATATGGGCAGGCCGGTTTCGATTATTGCGGCCTCAACAAGCTTCATAAGGTAAGTATGGTTGGCGTATTTGCGCGCGCCTGCGGACACCTGAAGTATCAGCGGGGCGTTGAGCTCCTTTGCGCCTTCGGTTATGCCCTGGATTATCTCCATGTTATTTACGTTGAACGCGCCTATGGCGTAGCCGCCTTCATAGGCCTTTTTGAACATTTCGGTACTGGTTACAAGAGGCATATTTTTATCTCCTTTACATGTTCATAATTACTACTATTATATACTATTTGGCGCGATAAGCCAACATATACATTGTTTATAATCATATATGGCAGGAAAAATACCTTAACGCGGCAAAAGAGATAGATGACCTCCTGTGCCTTACCTACACCGCGCTAAAAAGCATACAGTGCAAAGTGGGGAAGATGAGGGAGGTAAAATAACACAATACGGAGGGCGAATATATGAAAAGGACATTGGTCGTGGTTTTGCTATGCTTGGGACTGCTTGCCGCAGGGTGCAGCGGCTCGCAAGAGCCTGCAACAAAAGCAAATAATATAGCATAGGCGGATGGCGATGCTCCGTCCCCATATGCAGAGGCGTACAGCGAACTGTGCGCCGGGTACGACGCTATCAATGAGCATAAGGAAGCGACCGATAAGCTGAGGGAAAGCGTTGGCGATGAAATAGCGCATTCGCTGGTGTGTTGCTGCCTTGATTTTGAAGATGCCGGGCATTATGTGACCGGAGCGTATTTTGACGACAGCGCGTTCGATTTTTACAATACGAACTATTCCATTTTGAAAAATCGGTATGAATCGCTTGCGCAAAGTGCTCAGAAGGTGAATATTGAAAGCAACGGCATAGTGTTGGTTGAATACTGTTACGTCAGCGGGAGCAGGAGCCTGAGCGCGGCATTTGAGTTCACGAATACTGCGCGGGACGAAAACGGGGAAACGCCCGCGGCGGAGGAAATTGCGCAGAGCAGGAGCATGACCGCATACGTCAACGGAAATCAGGTGAAGGTAGAATGCGAACCGGTATACGCGCCCAAATGCTTGGAAAAATACGGGCATTACAAAATAGATTGGTCTGAGCTTGGCACGGCCGGCGGTACGGTTGAAATGCATATAGGCGACAGCGTTTTCACGATAGAACTGAACTAAACAAAACAGGGTGGATATGACACTGATGTAAATTATATATGTGCGCAACACATGTCCTCCCCCTTGATTTTTTTAAGTTATATGCTACAATATATGCAGAATAATGACCGGAGGTAATATACCATGGCTTATAAGATCACTGATGCTTGCATCTCCTGCGGCGCGTGCGAAGGCGCTTGCCCCGTTGGCGCTATCTCCCAGGGCGAGGATCATTACGAGATCAACCCCGATATGTGCATCGAGTGCGGCGCGTGCGAAGGCGCTTGCCCCGTTGGCGCACCCAAGCAGGACTAATTAACTGCGAATCAAGGATCGGCCCTTCCGTTAAAGGGAGGGCTCTTTCTGTATCTTATCTGAACAGAAATTCGATCTATGCGGCTCTAAAGGCCGTTTTTTAGGTGTAGGGAAGGCTAATATATGGAAAAAGGTATCACAAGGCCGAACGGAAGCAAAAAATACATAGGCATACTGCTCATGCTCACATGCGCGCTGCTTTGGAGTGCGAACGGGCTTTGCATAAAGCTTACGCCGTGGAACTCAATGGTGCTGGCGGGCTGGCGCGGCTTCGCGGGGGCGATAACGCTGTTTTTTGCCATGAAGGCGCTGAAAATGAAAATAAGCATAAACGGCCGCACAATACTGATAGGCACATGCGTATGCGCGACGGGATTCCTTTACATAATAGCCAACCGCCTCACAACGGCGGCGAACGCGATAGTGCTGCAATACACCTCGCCCGTATGGCTTGTGATACTGAGCATGGTATTCTTCAAAAAGAAATACCGCGGGCTTGACTACGCGGCGGTGCTGCTGACCGTCGTCGGCATTGCGCTTTTCTTCATGGATCAGCTTAAACCCGGCGGGGCGCTGGGCAACATAATAGCCATAATTGACGGCTGCAGCCTTGCGGGCGCGTACCTTCTGATGGGCGAAAGCGAGGGCGGAAACCGCCTTTCCGGCACGCTTGTCGGCCTTGTGCTGATGGCGACAGTGGGCATACCGTTCACGTTTGTTTATCCGCCGGAGGTGACTACGATATCGGTAGTGATGGTGGCGGTTATGGGCATATTCATGCTTGGGCTGCCGTATGCATTGTACAGCGTGGCAATAAACTATTGCCCGCCGCTCGGCTGCGTGCTGATAAGCTCTGTTGAGATAGTGCTAAACCCCGTATGGGTATGGCTCGGCACGGGCGAAATGCCCGACACGTTCGCCATGATTGGCAGCGCGGTGATACTTGTTACGGTAACGCTGTGGTGCGCACTGGGCGGCGCGCAGGCAAAGGAAATAGAAACGGAGATAGAGGAATCAAAGGAGTTGGAAGGATAAAGCATGCTTACGCATGCGGTGAAATTGCGCCGATGCGCAGTGAAATATTGCTTTCGCAATGTGAAATATGGCTGCGCCATGTGAAATACGCCTGATGGCGTGTGAGCAGGAGGTTTGTTGGGCGGGCTAAAAGGCGCCCCGGACGGGGAGCTGTCGGCGAAGCCGACTGAGGGGTTGACGCAAACAAGTATGGCCCCGATGCAACCCCTCCGGCTTTTGCTTCGCAAAACCCACCTCCCCTTTCAGGGCAGGCTTAATGTTTGAGCTTGTAAAGCGTCCCAAAATACTCTCTAAACCGGGAACGATAAATCAAAAATTGAACATATAGTCAATACCCCGCCAGGCGTGCGGAAAGCGGGCGGGTGTATATAAAAAACAAAATGAGAAAGGTTGTGTTATTTTGAAACTCACAGGCAAAAGCCTGCGAAGCGATTTCGCGCGGTTTGTATCCGCTACTACCGCGTCGCTGATGGTGTTCTGTCTCTACTCCGTTGTGGACGGGCTGATGGTGGCCCGCGGCGTTGGGGAATACGCCATGAGCGCAGTTAATTTGGCGCTGCCGTTTACCAATCTGCTGTTTGCTGTTGCAGTAATGTTCGCGGTGGGCTCAAGCACCATAATTGCAATATTTATGGCGCAGAAGAAAAAACGGGAGGCTGATGAGCTGCTATCCCAAAACCTGACGGTGCTTATAATAATGGGCGTAGTCATAACGGCGGCGGTGCTTATATTCACGGAGCCCATCGCACGCCTGCTCGGCGCGAACGACGTTACGCTTGATTACACCGTTGATTATCTTAAGGGCCTTGCGCCGTTCAGTGCTTTCTTTTTGATATCGTACAATTTGGAAATACTGATAAAGACGGACGGCTTCCCGCAGACCGCGCTTATAACAGTCATAATAGGATGCCTGTCCAACTGCGTGATGGACTATGTGGCCATATTCATATTGGACATGGGCACATATGGCGCGGCGCTTGCAACGGGACTTTCCCAGTTTATAACAAGCGCGATATACATTGTGCATTTCCTGGGCGGCCGCTGTTCCTTCAAAATAAGGAAATTCCGCTTCGATCCGCATATATACAAGCGCCTTATACCCATCGGCTTTGCCGACGGAATAACGGAGCTTTGCACGGGCGTTATGATGTTCATATTCAACCGCACGGTGCTGCATTATATAGGCAACGACGGCGTGGTAACATATACCATAATCGCATACGTGAACACGGTTGTAATAAACCTGATGATGGGCGTATCCCAAGGATCGCAGCCGCTTATCAGCTTCTATTACGGCGAAGGCAGCCGCGAAAAATGCAATACACTGCTGAAATACGGCGTGCGCACGGTTACGGCCATGGCGGCGATAGTATTCGTTGGGCTATACATATTCTCCAACCAAGTTGTAGGCATGTTTTTGAAGGACGTGGACGACAGCCTTATTGCATACAGCGTGAGCGCCTTCAGAACATACAGCTTTTCATACATAATTCTGGGCTTTAATGTGCTGATAGGCGGATTCATGACCGCGCTTGAGCGGCCCAAGCAGGCAACAGCCATATCGATAGGCCGCGGACTTGTGCTGCAAAGCATAAGCCTTATGGCGCTGTCGCTCTCCTTCGGCGCGGACGGAATATGGTACACGCCGATATTGTCGGAAGCGATGTGCCTTATAATGTCCATGCTGTTCCTGCGGCAATATCTTAAAAAGGGCGCTATGCCTCGGGCCACGGTATAACATGGCCCGTGCCGGGAACGGCGTTATCGCGCGATAAGCGAACGAAAAATAGAATCCAAACGGGCTTTATCGCCGCTGGTGCGGTATTCAACATGCGCACTGCCGCACGGATTTTCAATATTATTGGCTTTAAGCACGCGGCCAAGCTGGCGCACGGTTGCGGCATTGCCGTCAAACAATTCTGCCTTTCCCATAAAATGCAGCGATGCATAGCGGGCAAAGGCTTTTTTTATGAAAACATAATGCGTGCAGCCCATAACTATCGCATCTATTGTTTCACCTTCAAGGAAAGAAAGATGCTTTTCAAGTATGTCATCAAACGCATCGGCGGCAAAACAGCCGTGCTCTATCCGCTCAACCAACCCGGGACAAGGGACGCTGACAACGCGGGAAGGGTCCTTCATTGTGGAAAGCAGATGCTTATAGCGCGGAAGGCTTGCCGTGGCAGCGGTTGAAAGCATGAGCACGCGGCCGCTGCCTTCGGTTTCGCAGGCGGGCTTTATGGCAGGCTCTATACTTACTATGGGAAAAGGGAATGCGCCGCGGAGTGCATCTATGCAGGTGGCCGTGGCGGTATTGCAGGCTATTACGGCGGCCTTTATGCCGAAATCGGCTATTGCAGAGACGCTTTTTTCGGTAAGAAAGGCAATGTCGGTATAAGATCTGTCGCCATAAGGGGCGTTGGCGTCATCGCCATAATACAGATAATTCTCGTTCGGCAGCAGGTGCAGGGCCTCCCGCAGGACGCTTGCACCGCCCAAACCGCTGTCAAAAAATCCTACGGGACGCATGTCCACAAGAACTCACCGCTTTCTCAAAAAACTTTTTGCTAAATATTATATGCATTTAGGGACTTTTTTGGCAACAGCAAAAATAAAATCAAAAAAAGTTGAAAAAAGCTGTTGACAATATTCGGGTCGTTTGGTATTATAGTCAAGCGCGCTGGGGAAACGGACAAGAGAGACCGGAAGAACAGCGGGCACGCACCTTGAAAACTATATAGTGCAAGATCGAAAAAATAAGCAAGTAATTCAGGAAACGGTCAAGCAGGTTGGAAGGACCTGCGAGGCTGAAAACGAGAGTTTTTAGGCCAGAATAAGTAAACGAGCGCCGGGAATCAGAGATGATTTTTGGTGATCAGGATTTAACTCAAGAGTTTGATCCTGGCTCAGGACGAACGCTGGCGGCGTGCCTAACACATGCAAGTCGAACGGAGATAAAGATTTCGGTTTTTATCTTAGTGGCGCACGGGTGAGTAACACGTGAATAACCTGACCCAAAGAGGGGGATAACACCTGGAAACAGGTGCTAATACCGCATAAGACCACAATGTCGCATGACGAAGGGGTCAAAGAAAATCGCTTTGGGAGGGGTTCGCGTCCCATTAGGTAGTAGGCGGGGTAATAGCCCACCTAGCCGACGATGGGTAGCCGAGCTGAGAGGCTGATCGGCCACACTGGAACTGAGACACGGTCCAGACTCCTACGGGAGGCAGCAGTGGGGAATATTGGGCAATGGGCGCAAGCCTGACCCAGCAACGCCGCGTGAGGGAAGAAGGTTTTCGGATTGTAAACCTCTGTCCTATGTGACGAAGGAAGTGACGGTAGCATAGGAGGAAGCCCCGGCTAACTACGTGCCAGCAGCCGCGGTAATACGTAGGGGGCGAGCGTTGTCCGGAATTACTGGGCGTAAAGGGAGCGTAGGCGGTCTGATAAGTTGGATGTGAAATACCCGGGCTTAACTTGGGGGGTGCATCCAATACTGTTGGACTAGAGTACAGGAGAGGAAAGCGGAATTCCTAGTGTAGCGGTGAAATGCATAGATATTAGGAGGAACATCGGTGGCGAAGGCGGCTTTCTGGACTGCAACTGACGCTGAGGCTCGAAAGCGTGGGGAGCAAACAGGATTAGATACCCTGGTAGTCCACGCTGTAAACGATGAATACTAGGTGTAGGGGGTATCAACTCCCTCTGTGCCGCAGCAAACGCAATAAGTATTCCGCCTGGGGAGTACGGCCGCAAGGTTGAAACTCAAAGGAATTGACGGGGGCCCGCAC
>OHBD01000024.1_pt1 | contig 91087 bp, 76 predicted proteins | sample 1577291 | NCBI WGS metagenome assembly OHBD01 (sample SAMEA3879572, study PRJEB24766) | human gut metagenome | biome: human-associated habitat; feature: feces | place: USA | collected 1985/1987
CGCTGATCAGGCTCATCGTCAATTGCTTCTTCACCTCTTTATTATACCTCTTTCCCGACATTTGGGCTGTTCTTTCTTTGTACGGGATTGCCCTAAATTTGCATGACAAAACCTTGTCAATTCGCCTTTTCCGCGGTATAATGCAGACAAACTTACATCCGGAGGATGCTGACCATGTTCGATATCACTGCCATCGGCGAAGCGCTGATTGACCTCACGCAGACTGGGCTTTCCGCATCCGGCGTGGCGGAATATGCCGCGAATCCCGGCGGCGCTCCGGCAAATCTGGCGGTTGCCGCCGCGAAACTGGGGGCTTCCACCGCGTTCATCGGGCGCGTCGGGACGGATGCTTTCGGGACGCAGCTCCGCGAATGCCTCCGCGCAAACGGTGTGGATGTGTCGCGAATGCTGACCGACGCGCAGTGCCCGACGACGCTGGCAGTCGTTTCGCTGGACAGCCGCGGTGAGCGGTCGTTCTCCTTCTATCGCCAGCATAGCGCGGATTTGGCGCTTTCGCCGGACGATGTGCCGGATGAGGCTCTGCGCCGCACGCACTTTTTCCATTTCGGCGGCGTCAGCCTAACAGCGAATCCCGCGCGCGATACGGTACTGGATGCTGTCCGGCGCGCGCGAAATCTCGGCGCGTGCGTCACCTACGACCCAAACTACCGTCCGGCGCTCTGGGGCAGCCGCGCGGATGCCATCAAGCAATTGGCGCGTCCCCTGCCGCTGGTGGACATCTTGAAGGTGTCGGACGAAGAAATGGCGCTGCTGACTGGAACGGACAATTTGCGGGACGGTTCGGCAGCACTGGCGGATGCCGGGATTCCGCTCGTACTGGTGACGCTCGGCGCGAAGGGCGTTTTCTACCGTTTCCGGGGCGAAACGGGTATCGTCGATGGCGTTCCGTGCGTTGTCGCGGATACAAATGGCGCGGGCGACACGTTCTTCGGTGCGTTTTTGAGCCGAATGCGGGCATTCACGCTGGATAGCCTGACGATTCCGCAGCTTCGGGACATGCTGGGCTACGCAAACCGCGCCGCCAGCTGGACGACCAGCCGGTCGGGGGCGATTCCGGCAATGCCGACAGCGGAAGAGATGCGGTAAGCGCAAAAATCCCCTCTGATGCGCCAATCTCGGCATCAGAGGGGATTTCATTTATTCACCTGTGGTATTTTCCGGCTCATGACCGGGACGGTAGACAATGTCATCGCGCAGACGGTAGAGCGTCGCGCCGCGTGTTTTCTTGCAGAATGTACTCGCCCACCACTCTACGCTCTTCACCTCGTCGAACTGCACCAAGCCATAACGGATGCCTTTCTTCTTGCCGCCGCGCATGTTGCTGTCCATCCAGTGGATTTCGTCCGTCTCCGGGTCGTAACCGAGCATGATGGCGCTGTGTGCGCCCGTACCGTACTCGTACTTTGCGGACATCTGAAAATAGTCGCCGCGCTGCGCCTGCCGCATGAAGTCGCACGCCAGCGCCATATTTTCCTCCGCGGACAGATTTTTGTCGTACTTGAACTGCGCCGCAATGTAGAACGGATTCCCCTTCTCCGGCGAAATGTCCTCCCACTCGATGCCATAGCTGTACGGCTTGCTCTTTGCCGCGGACAGGTTGTTCGGCACGAGCAGCTGAACGTCCGGGTATTCCGCCATGCAGAAATCGTCTCGATTCTGGCGGAAAAGGTACGTTGTGAAGTTCTTGCAGACGTAGATATCGCGCTTGTAGTGTGCGCGCTGACTCTTGCCGTTCGCCTTAATATACAGTTCCTGCCCCAGCGCAATAATGCGGTTAATCAGGTCATCACGCGCAGTCAACGTGTCGTCCGCCGTCTCTTCCGCCGCTTCGGGCGTCGGCTCGTCGAGATACACATCTTCCGCCAGTGCGCAGGAAAAGAGCATCAGCAGTGCCGTCAAAAACGCTGCTCCCCGCTTCCACATAAAAATCACCTCATCCGTTTTCAAGCCACCTGTCACGCTTCCATTGTACTCTAAGAAGCGTGTTTTTTCAAGGCTTGATGCGAAGTTTTATACTATTTCCAGATAAGAATGCGCCAAGATGCGCCGCGAATTTTTCATTCTGGCTAACGTGAATGAAACGCAGCGTAGCAGCGCTACGCTAAGTGGAATGAGCGGACGCCAGAAGGGAAAAGGCGCAAGCAGATGGCGCAGGTGAATCTGGAAATAGTATTACATTCGCCGGATGAGGTGCTTTCTTTACGGCTCGATGGCGCTGAAGCGTTTTTCACCGACCTTGTGCAAAATTAGAATAGATACGCCCGCTTCCGCCGCCATCAGCAGCGCCGCGACCGCACTGCGCAGCCCGACCGCGTGTTCCGCGGCGAAGCGCATGAGCATCGATGGGGCTTCCATGTCCTGCGCGGCGCTGGACAGGATCATCATGCCGACCACGCCTGCCACCGGAATCAACGCCACCAGCAGCACGACAAGCATACAAATCATCTGATTCATGTTCTGCTTCATCACCTGCTGCTCGGTCTGCCAGTGCAGAATCGGGCGCGATGCGTCGATGGTCAGCGCGATGCAGCCCGTCGCGAGGCTAAACAGGTTCGCCAGCACGACCGCGCCCAGCACAGCGCCCAGATAATGCGTCCCCAGCAGTGCGGCGACGGCAATGCCCATCAGCAGAATCGCCGCGCCGTTAATCGTCAGGCTGACGGAGAGCTTCGCCCAGAGCTGCGTGCGCGGCGAAACCGGGATGTACTTGGCAATCGGCATCCGTCCGCCCTCGCGGGAAATCGCGGTGGCGATAATCGGGTTGACCCAGCTGATGAACATCAGCAGCGCCGTCAGGATAAGCATGACGTCCATCAGGCTGACCGAATCCTGCATCAGCCGCAGCAGGAAATTCCACGACACTTCGCTGTCCTGCTCGGAAGACATGCCGACGCTCATGCCGATGAGCATAATCGGCAGCATCATCGCGCCCAGAACGCCATTGAGCAGATACACCGGGACTTTAAGGATTTCGTTCCATTCGCGGCGGTAAATCGCCATGAAGGGGCTGTGCGCGCGGAACGTCTTGTCCGTCACGCGAACGCGCCGCGCCTTGCGGCTGCCCTCATTCTGCCGGAGCGTCGTATCCAGATAGCTGCCGCGCCGCCGATGGACACCGCCAGAAATGCCAGCCATTGCAGCCAGTCGCCCGCAATGCCATCCACCGCCCACGCAACCGGCGGGAACGCATGGATGAAGGCGCGCAGCATCGGCTGAACGCCAGTCAGCATCTGCGCGAAGAACGCAGCATCCGCATCCTCCGGGATTTTGGGGAGAATCGACCATTCCAGCCCCAGCACGACGACGAGCATCAGCACTGTCCCCAGCACGACCCAGACTTCCTTATGCCGGGTCAGCGACGTGAAGCGCCCCAGAATGCTTGCCAGCAGGAGCGAAATCGTCAGCGGGATACAGTTGACCGCCAGCAGCACGGGCACCATCCGCAGATAGTACGTCCAGTCCGCCGCGTAGTGAATCCCGTAGAGAACGACGGCGGGCGCGGCAATCAGGAGCGAAAAGAGCAGTTCACTGACGTAGACTTCCGTCCACTTTGCCACCAGCACAGTTCGGCTCGTCAGCGGCAGATACGCCATGGACGCTGTGTCGCGCGAAAAGTACAGCGCAGCAAGCATTTGAAAGACGCTGAACAGCAGCGCTGTCACCATTGCCAGCAGAATCGCCAGCCCCGGCAGCATTTCGGGCACATTCAGCATTTCAAACGCACTGAACATGCTGAACTCCATGAAAATGACGAATCCGGCCAGCGTCAGCATCCCCAGCAGCGCCAGCGGATAGAGAATCAGCCGGGAAATGTCGATTTTCCCGTTTGGCTTGCGCATGGCGCCGCGGAAGCCGGCCAGCAGATTCCGCAGGTTCAGGCGCAGCAGCAGAAAGTACGATTTCATGCCTGTTTCTCCTCCGATTCGGTCAGTTCGAGGAAGAGCTGCTCCAGCGACGCGCCCTTTTCACCCGATCGCAGCGCCTCCAGCGTCCCCTGCGCAACCAGACGTCCCTTGTCGATAATGGCAATCTCGTCGCAGAGCTTTTCCGCCACCTCCAGCACATGCGTGGAGAAGAAAACCGTGTTCCCCTTCTCGCAGCGCTTGCGCATTTCTTCCTTGAGGATGTGCGCCGCGCGCGGGTCAAGCCCCACCATCGGCTCATCCAGCACCCAGACTGGCGGCTGATGCACCAAAGCGCCGATAATCGTCAGCTTCTGCTTCATGCCGCGCGAGTAGGACTTAATCTGCTCACCCGCCGCGTTTTCCAGCTCAAACAGCGCCAGATACTTCTCGATATGCGCCTTGCGCTCCTGCGCGCTGACGCCGTACACATCCGCCATAAAGTTCAGGTACTCCATCCCCGTCAGGCGGTCATACAGTTCGTGGCTGTCCGGAACGAAACCAATCATCCGCTTAGCGGCAATCGGATCGTCCTTCATCGACACGCCGCCGATGGTCACGCTGCCGCTCGTGGGCTGCAAAATACCCGTCAGCAAACGAATCGTGGTCGTTTTGCCCGCCCCATTCGGCCCGATAAAGCCGAACAGCTGCCCCTTGCCAACGTGCAGCGTCAGGTCATCCACTGCGCGAACATTGCTCTTGCCGTATTGCTTCACCACATGATCAAAATCAATCATTTTCTCAAACCTCCCTGCTTGATAAGTCTATTATATCGCCGAACTTTTCACAATGCAAGACATTTTGTCTGAAAACCGACATTCTGCGTCTGAATTGTCATACTATTTCCAGATGAAAGGGCGCAAGCAGATGGCACAAGTGAAATGTACGGCACACAAAAAAGCGCCCCGACACTCTTCCAAGCATCAGGCCGCTTTTTCTGCATCAGCAATCCAGACAGGGGATTACGCCTGCGCGGGCGCACCAACGGGGCAGACTTCGGCGCAAGCACCGCATTCCACGCACACGTCGGGATCAATCTGGTACTGGGTGTCGCCCTCGGAGATGGCGTTCACCGGGCAGCCCTCGGCGCAAGCGCCGCACATGATGCAAGCATCAGAAATCTTGTAAGCCATATGGAATGTCCTCCTTGTGAATCTTCTACTTGGTTTATCAACGCACTGGTTGATGGCAATATCATATCACGAATTGCCGCGAATTGCAAGCCCCAGCAGCTTCCTTTGGGGCAAAATCGTTCGTGGGATTTAGATGGTGTCGTCATCCTCGTCCAGCGGAATCAAAGGCATTTCCATGGCATCCTCGACGGCTTCTTCCACCGCTTCGGTGCTTGCTGAAAGGGGCGTTTCAGCACCCTCTGCGGATTCTTCCACGACCGTCTCTACGGCTTCGCACGCTGCCGCCGGTGCCGCTTCCGGCATGGCGACGGGTTCCTCGCTTACGGGTGCTTCCTGCACGGGCTGCTCAATGACCTCATCCGCCGTATCCGCACTGTTCTGCGCAGCGCGGAGCGCCTGCTCGACCGCCATCTTCCACGGGCTGACGGCAGGTTTGGGCGCTTCAGCGGGCTTTTCCGGCTTCGGGGCTTCCGGCTGCTTCTCCACCTTCATCGGCTTTTCAGGACGCATCGGACGCTCTGCGCGCGGCGGACGTTCCGGGCAGGCGGGGCATTCCTTGATTTCCGCAGCTTCAGGGGCATCCTGCTTCTGCTCCGGCTTCTCCGCACGCTGTGCTTCCGGGCGCGGCGCATTCTGCGGGGTCAAGCGCTGCACGTCGGTCGCAGGGTACTCCTTGATTTCAAAGCTGTCGCCCTTCTTGATGCGCACCTTGACCGATTCAGTGATGATTTTCAATTCGCACACGACGCCCACGCCGTCCGGCGTCATGACTTCCTTGCCCTCTTTGGGCATGGACTTGCGGATTTCCTCGTAAGTATCCTGCTCGTACTTCAGGCAGCACATGAGACGACCGCAGACGCCGCTGATTTTGATGGGGTTGAGCGACAGATTCTGTTCCTTCGCCATCTTGATGGACACGGGCTGGAAGTCGCCAAGGAACGTGCCGCAGCAAATCGGGCGGCCGCAGGGACCGAGTCCGCCGAGCATCTTCGCTTCGTCGCGGACGCCAATCTGCCGCAGCTCAATGCGCGTCTTGAACACGCCCGCCAGGTCCTTGACCAGGCTGCGGAAGTCCACACGTCCGTTCGCCGTAAAGTAGAACAGAATCGTCTTGTTGTCAAACGTGTATTCGACGCTGACCAGCTTCATATCCAGCTTGTGGTCGGCAATCTTTTTCTGGCAGATGGTGAAGGCTTCCTTCTCCGCCGCCTTATTCTCCTTGTCGTGGAGGATGTCCTCTTCCGTCGCAATGCGGACAACCTGCTTGAGCGGCGTCGTCAGCTTCGTGTCGTCAATTTCGCGCACTTCTGTGACGACCTCGCCGAACTCAATGCCTCGCGTCGTCTCAACAATCACAAAATCACCCGGCGTGGGCCAGAGCGCACCGGGCGTGAAAAAATACAACTTTCCCGCGTTCTCAAATCGAACGCCAATTACGTTGACCATTTGCTTTTTTCCTCCATCAGGCTCAGCAGCAGCCGTTCGACCACTGCCTGCCATGTCACCTGATTCGCCCGCATCTGCCGTGCCTGTGCAACGGCATCCAGCAGACGCATCATGGCGGATAATTCTCCCTCGCGGCTGAACCGCTGCCACGCCGCCGGATAAGGCGTCACGGCGCTTTCGCTCCGCTGCCCCAAATGGCACAGCAGCAGCGTCCGCAGCATGTCCTCCACATCGTCGAGCAGCTCTTCCGCGTCGTCCTTGCGGTCTTTCCATGTGCTGGATATGCGCAGAATATCGCTCCGCCGCTCCAAGGCGAAGAAATCGCGCATGACCTCGCTCCGCCGCTGCCAATACTGCTCATCGCCCGCGACCGCCAGCGCTTTGCCGATTGATCCGCCGCTGACATGCAGTGCCTCCTGCGCGCGTTGACCCGTCATGCCGTGCTTTTCCAATACGGACAGCACCGTTCGGTCATCCCACGGATGCAGCTTCAGTTCGCGGCAGCGGCTGACAATCGTCGGCAGCAGCAGCGACGGCGATTCCGTCATCAGCAGAAAAATCGTGCCCGGCACAGGCTCTTCCAGCGTTTTGAGCAGGGCATTCTGCGCGGGCGGATTCATCTTGTCTGCCTGTTCAATCAGCACAACACGCCATCCGCCCTCGAATGTGTGGCGACCCGTAATCGCAATCAGCGCACGGATTTCATCCACCGGGATGGACTTCATGTCAGGGCGCACGTCCGGGCTAATCGGTTTGCCGGGCGCAATGATGACCAAGTCCGCGTGCGTCCCGTCCCGCACCTGCTGGCACGCCCGGCACACACCACAGGGACGTTTCTCTCCCTCCGGCGCCTGACAGAGCCAATACTGCGCCAGCAGCCGCGCCAGCGTCCGCTTGCCCATGCCTTCCAGCCCGGTAATGAGGTACGCGTGAACGAACGTGCCGTCGTGCAGCGTGCGCATCAAGCCATCATAAACAGCGCCCTGTCCCTCAAAATCGCTCAGAACGGGCGCTGTATTCCCTGTCTGTGCCGCCATTTGACGATCTCCCTCAAAGTTTCATAAACTGATCGACTGTCAGAACGAACACTGTCGCACCGCCAACCGTCACTTCCATCGGGAAAGATGTGTAGACATTGCTCGCGCCGCCCATCGGTGTCGGGGATGCCGCCATCTGCTTCCGCGACTTGCAGACTTTCTCGATAATATCCAGCGTTCCCTGCAGTTTCGCGTCATCCACGCCGATGAGCAGCGTCGTGTTTCCCGCACGCAGAAAGCCGCCGGTCGTCGCCAGCTTCGTCACGCCGATTCCGGCTTTCATCAGCTGATTCACCAGCCGGGAGGCATCTTCATCCTGCACGATTGCAATAATCAGTTTCATTTGCCGGTCTCCTTTCGGGCGCATAAGCCCCTTTGATAGTATACAGCATCCCCGCGCAAATTTCAAGGGTTCGCGGGGACAAATGCGCCATCATGCTGCAGAAAAAAGGGGCGGCGTGTGCCGTCCCCCGTTACAGCGCGTGATTCATCAGCGCTTTCATGGCGTTGAGCGTATCCTGATTTTCCGGTTTATTCATTCCGAAACGCGTCACATACGGGTTTGCCGTACTGAAAGACATCAGATTGTTGACGTAGAGCAGTACCACGCGGTCGTCGCCGAAATAATCCGAAATGCGGAACGGCTTGCCGAAGGTGAACGGCGATTCAATGCGCCGCGGCGTCAGGCGGTGCACCTCCTCCGTGCTGCGGAAGAAGGTGAAGAACTCGCGGTAGACATGCACCTGATCCCACTGGCTGTCCGGGTCAAGGTCTTCGGAGCAGAAATAATCCACCTGCGCCCAATCGCCGTCCACCGTCACGGTCACATAGCCAAGATGCCAGGTGTCATTCGCAATCATGTCGAACACCTGCGTGCCCTGCTGGCTCAAATCAACGACAGAGAAGCGATACCATTCGTCCGTCAGCTCGTCGCAAGCCTCCTTGAACTGCGGGCCGAACGAGCAAACCTCCACCTTGTTGTACCACGCGTACCGCGCTGCCTTCAAGTCCTCTTCCGTCTTCCAGTCGCGCAGGGAAATGTAGTCCAGCCCCAGCTCCGGCACATAGGTCACATCAAAATCCACCTGCGTGACCGTTTCGCCGTTGACCTTGACGTCCAGCCGATGCGTCACGCCGCCGTCATGTCCGGTGTTGTCGCCGTAATTCTTGAAGTTCCACCAGATGCGCTGCTGACCGTCGTCCGCGCCGATTTCGCCCTGCAGCGGTGTGGACTGATCCCACGAAACGGTCGCGTCCTCCCATTCGTCGCCGTTCTTTCGGCTGATTGACCATGTTACGTCGTCGCCCTGCGGCGTGATGGTGAAAAGCGTGCGCGGCAGGAAGAACGGCACAAGCACGTCGTGTTCCTGCAGAATGCTGTCCACCTTCGGGGATGCCGCAATCGCCACGGTGCAAAACGTCACCAGCAGCACCAATGCCAATACCAGTCGCTTACCTTTGCTCATGGGTGTCCCCTCCTATCTCTTCTCTTGCCACTTCCATTATACACCTATTTTTCTGATTTGTCGAGCGCAAAAAAAGACGCCTGCCGCAAGCACGGTCAGGCGTCCTGATTTGTTTATTCGTCTTTCGCGGCGTCTTCCAGAATGGCCTGCGCAGCCTTTTTGCCAGCACCCATTGCCAGAATGACCGTCGCTGCGCCCGTCACGGCGTCGCCGCCCGCATAGACATGCTTCTTGCCCGTGCGGCCGTGTTCATCCGTCGTGATGCCGCCCCACGTTTCGGTCGGCAGGTCAGGCGTGGTTTTCTTAATCAGCGGATTCGGGCTGTTGCCGATAGCAACAACGACCGTCTCCACGGGCAGTTCGAACTCGCTGCCGGGCTTCGGCACGGGACGGCGGCGTCCGCGCTCGTCCGGCTCGCCCAGTTCCATTTCCACGCACGTCATGGCGCGGACAAAGCCGTTTTCATCGCCCAGAATCGCCTTGGGGTTCGTCAGCATCCGGAAGTGGATGCCTTCCTCCTTGGCGTGGTGGACTTCCTCTTTGCGGGCGGGCATTTCCGCCTCGCTGCGGCGGTAGACGATCGACACATCCGCCCCCAAACGTCGCGCACAGCGGGCTGCGTCCATCGCGACGTTGCCGCCGCCAATGACTGCCACGCGCTGACCGACCTTCACGGGCGTATCATGCTCCGGGAAGGTGTAGGCGCGCATGAGGTTGATGCGGGTCAGGAACTCATTGGCGGAATACACGCCGCAGAGGCTTTCGCCGGGAATCTTCTGGAAGTTCGGCAAACCCGCGCCCGAACCGACGAACACCGCGTCGTTGCCCTCTTCGAGCAGTTCTTCCACCGTCATGGCGCGGCCGACAACCGCATTCGTGACGATTTTCACGCCCAGTTTGCGGATATTGTCGATTTCCTTCTGCACGAGCGCTTTCGGCAGACGGAACTCCGGGATGCCGTACATCAGCACGCCGCCGGGGGTATGGAGCGCTTCGTAGACGGTCACGTCCCAGCCTGCGCGCGCCAAATCCGCCGCACAGGTCAGACCCGCGGGGCCAGAGCCGACAACTGCCGCTTTCTTGCCCGTCGGCGCTGCCGTTTCCGCGGACACCGTGCCCTCGGTCATGGCATAGTCCGCCGCAAAGCGTTCCAGACGGCCGATGCCGACCGGTTCGCCCTTGATACCGCGGACGCACTTGCTTTCGCACTGCGTTTCCTGCGGGCAGACGCGGCCGCAGATCGCCGGAAGGCCGTTCTGCAAGCGAATCGTCTCATACGCTTCTTGGAACTCGCCCTTCTTGATATGCGCGATGAAGTCCGGAATCGGCACATTCACCGGGCAGCCCTTGACGCAGGGCGCATTCTTGCAATGCAGGCAGCGGTCAGCTTCCTCCATGGCGATTTCGCGGGTATAGCCCAGCGCGACTTCCTTGAAATTCGTCGCGCGGATGTCCGGCTGCTGTTCCGGCATCGGATGCTTCTGAAGACTCATGTTCGGCATTATCGAACACCTCCCGTCAGGCGGCACTTGTGGAGTTTTTCCATCGCCCGCTGCTCTTCCGGGCGGAACATGCGGCTGCGGGAAATTGCTTCCGCCCAGTCCACCTGATGCCCATCAAAGTCCGGGCCGTCCACGCACGCGAATTTCGTCACGCCGCCAACCGTCACGCGGCAGCCGCCGCACATGCCCGTGCCATCAATCATAATCGGGTTCATGGACACGATGGTCTTGATGTCCTTGGGCTTAGTCAGGTCGCATACGGCTTTCATCATCGGCAGCGGGCCGATGGCAATCACTTCGTCGTACGCCTTGCCTGCATCAAGCTTTGCCTGAAGCGCCTGCGTCACAAAGCCCTTGTTGCCGTTCGAGCCGTCGTCGGTCATGATGGTCAGGTCGGTGCAGGCCGCCGCCAGTTCATCCTTCAGGATAATGAGGTGTTCGTTGCGGAAGCCGACAATCAAGTCCACCTCGCAGCCCGCCTCGTGCAGCGCCTTCGCCTGCGGATAGGCAATCGCCACGCCCAGACCGCCGCCGATGACCGCCGCGCGCTTGACACCCTCGGTATGGCTCGGCTCACCCAGCGGGCCGACGAAATCCAGCAGCGCGTCGCCCTCGTTCAGCGTATCGAGCTTCATGGTCGTGTAGCCGACTTTCTGGAAGATGATGGTGACAGTGCCCTTCTCGCGGTCGTAACCGGCAATGGTCAGCGGGATGCGTTCACCTTCCTCATCAATACGGAAGATGATGAACTGGCCCGGCAGCGCCTTGCGCGCCACCAGCGGCGCTTCGATTTCCATGAGCGTGACTGTTTCATTCAGCACACGCTTTTTGACAATGGGAAACATATTGTGCCTTCCTCCCTCTTGTGAAAAGGATATCAGTTTATTCTATCGCAAAGGCGGCGGAATTGCAAGCGAGAAATGTTCTTTTTGCGTATTTCTGCAACCAGCAGTGGCATTTTCAGGGATTCATGCGGAACCAGCAGAAGGATGTCGCGTTCGGCAGATCCCAAATCGTCAGCTTGTAGCCGTCGGGCATATCGAACCACGCAAAGTCGTTGACCCCGTATGAGCCACGATTGGGCGCATCCTCGAACGGCACGCCGATGATGGAAATCGCCACGCCGCCGTCGGTCGTCTTGACCCCCTTGTAGTAGGAATCATCCTGATGGGCATCAAGGAACGCCTGAATGCGGTCTGTATAAGCGAAATTCGGCCCGCAATGAATCACCAGCGCGTAATCCAGATACGGCGCAAGCTCCGGCAGTTCCTCCTCTGTGTAGCCAAAATCGCGCAGCGTGCCGATGAACATCATGATATGGCGTGCGCGCTTCTTCGCCACCAGCAGATCGCCCACTTGCAGGTTCTCCGCCAGTTTGTCATACGACGGCATTCCCTTGCCCTTGCGGTGGCTGTACACATGGTTCTTGCCGTACTTGCCATACTGCAGAATCATGTTGGACAGGCTGTCATGCTTCGGCAGCCCCGCCTCGGCATACACCCACTGCGTGAAGCCGGAACAGTCCAGCCCATAGAGATAGTACGAACCCTTGTCATAGAAGCGGGTTTGCTCCCAGATTTCGCGCTTGCTGTACAGCGGCGCGCGGGAGAACAGGCGCGTCAATGTCGTTTCGTCATCTGCCTTGCCGCCGAAGAAATACGGGCAGCCGTCCACAAACGTCGCTGTCACCTCAGCGCCGGTCATTTCATTGTAGCGGCGCACAAAGTCGTTCCCCTCTTCCAGCATGGAAAAGGCAGCATCCAGCAGCTTCGAGCGCTCCACCTCCGCCTGCGCCGGCAGAATGGACAGCACCATCGTCAGCATCAGCACCAGCAATGCTGTCAGTTTTTTCATCGTGTTTCTTCCTTTCTTCCTCCGGCGTTTGTGCCGAATATCGACATTATAGCACATCCGCCATCATATGACAAGTACGCCCGCGCGGGCTTTCCATTCCGAAGTCGGTCTGCCTGACAGAAAAAAAACACCGTCCAGCATAAAAAGTCAGCGTGTTGATTTTTCCCGCGAATTTTATCGTTTTCCCTGTTGACATATTTAATAGGAAGATATAGAATAGACGGCGGACTGATTTTTTACCGCGTCTCCCGCGTGCGGTACAAGGAGGTTACGGGATGTTTTTTCTGCTTTTTGGTTTCTGGGTGCTGCTCAACGGCAGCTGGACGCTCGAAATTGCGCTGATTGGGCTGGTTGTCTCGGCGGCGCTGTACGCGTTCATCGTCAAATTCATGGGTTACTCGCCAAAGAAGGAATGGGCGATTGTGCGCCGTCTGCCGCGCATCATCGGGTACTTTCTGTATCTGGTGAAGGAGGTTTTCCTCTCGGCGTGGGCGACGATCAAGCTCGTCTGGTCGCCGAAGCTCGTTGTTGAGCCGGAAATCACCTCATTCCACACCCATGTGCGGACACTGCCCGGCAAAGTGGTGCTGGCAAACTCCATCACCATGACCCCCGGTACGATTACCGTGGACATGCACGACGATTTGTTCCTCATCCACTGCCTTGACACGTCCTTTGACGTGGGCAAAGAGGGGTTTGAGATGGAGCGCCGCGTGATGGCGGTGGAAGGAACGCCGAAAGCCAAGAAATCCAAGAAGGGAGCGAAAAAAGCATGACGGACGCCTACGCATTTCTCTACAACGGGACGCTGATTGTCATCGGCGTACTGCTGCTGTTCTGCCTGATTCGCGCCATCCGCGGGCCGCGCATTGCCGACCGCGTCATTTCCATCAACATGATGGGTACGCTGATTGTTATCACCATCTGCGTGCTGGCATTCCTGATGAACGAGGGGTATCTGGTGGACATCGCGATGATTTACACGATGCTGTCCTTCCTCGCGGTTGTGCTGCTGACGAAGATTTACATGGGTGTCTACCGCGAAAAGCGCCGCCGCCGGGAAGCGGCAGAAAATCAAGCGAAGGAGGATGAAGCGCATGAGTGACTTCTGGCAGATTTTCCGTTTTGTGATTGCCGCCCTGCTGACGCTTGCCGGTGTATTCTGCATGATTTCCAGCGTCTTGGGGCTGTACCGCTTCCGCTATGCCCTCACGCGCATTCACGCTGCTTCGCTGATGGACACGGTCAGCATTTTTCTGATGCTCTCCGGTCTGTCCGTCGCGACCGGCTTTACCGTGGCGACGGCAAAAATGGTCGTCGTGATTCTGTTTTTGTGGATTACCAGCCCCGTCGCGTCGCACCTGATTGGGCGGCTGGAAGTGACCATCAACGACGAGTTGGAAAAGGACATGACCGTCATGGACGAAACGGCGGTTCAGCACGAAAAGGAGGGCGACTGACCATGCAGGTGCTGCACATTCTGCTGCTGGTATTCATCATCAGCTGCGCTGTCTCCGTCTCGCTGACGAAGAACCTGCTGACGGCGCTGGTCATCTTCATGGGGCAGTCGCTGGCGATGAGCGTTATCTGGATTCTGCTGGAATCGCCCGACCTTGCAATTACCGAAGCGGCTGTCGGCGCAGGCATCACAAGCCTGCTGCTGTTCGTGACGCTGAAAAAAATCCACGCCATCGACATCCAAAAGGGCACGGACAAGACCACAAACAACGTTCAGGAAGGGGTGACGCGGCATGGCGAAGATCAGGAATAATTATGAAAAAAGCTGGTTTCCGCGGCTGCTGAAGTGGCTGGACGGCGGTTCGGGTCTGCTCGATGATGCCATGGCGCACGAACTGGACGAAGGCAGTGAAGAGCACCTGCTGCCCGACTCGCAGGACGCCCTCACCCGCGAAACGAAATTCGAGCAGCACCGTCAGGAGAGCTTGGACAAGGACGAGACGCTGTACGAGCGCTACCATCAATGGGCGCACACGCGCGGCAAGAAGCTGCTGACGTGGCTGTACCGTCTGCTGGCGGTGGTTGTGTGCTTCTCCATCATCTGGGTGCTGCTGCAGACGGCCAGCTACCTGCCGCCGTTCGGCAATCCCGACAACCCGGTCAACAATGAAGTCAGCCAGCGCTACATTGAGAAGGGCATGGAGGAAACCGGCGCGGTCAACATCGTTGCGGGCATGATTCTGGACTACCGCGCATTTGACACCTTGGGCGAATCGAACGTGCTGTTCATTGCCGCCTGCTCGGTGCTGATTCTGCTGCGCGTATCCGGCAGCAAGGACGGCAAGCCCTCCACCGAACAGCTGGAAGCCGAAGCCGACGACCGCATGTATGAGCCGAAGAACGACGCCATCCTGCAGCACGCGGCGAATTTTCTTGTGCCGCTGATTCTCATGTTTGGCGTGTACGTCATTCTGAACGGACATATTTCCCCCGGCGGCGGCTTCTCCGGCGGCGCGATTATGGGCGCAGGGCTGATTCTGTACCTGAACGCGTTCGGCTTCAAGCGCACGGAGCGTTTCTTCACTTTTACGACGTTCAAGATTGTGTCCTGCGTCGCGCTGTCGTTCTATGCGCTGAGCAAGGCGTACAGCTTCTTCACCGGCGCGAACCATCTGCCTTCCATCATCACAACGGGTACGCCCGGCATGATTTTCTCCGCAGGGCTGATTCCGTACCTGAACATCGCCGTCGGACTGGTCGTCTGCTGCACGATGTACGCCTTCTATACGCTTTTCAGAAAGGGGGACATGTAAGCCATGAATTTTACGAACTATGAAGAAATGGCTGCCATGATTCTCTTCGGCATCGGCTTCACGACGCTGCTGCTGCACAAGAATATGATTAAGAAAATCATCGGCTTCTCGATGATGGACAGCGCCATTTACCTCTTTCTGGCGGTCAAGGGCTACATTGCGGGGCGGAAAGCGCCGATTGTGGTGGACGGCGTTACGTCCATGGAAGCCTACATCAACCCCATTCCGGCAGGTCTGGTGCTGACGGGCATCGTCGTCTCCGTGTCGGTGACGGCGCTGATGCTCGCGCTGACCGTCCGGCTCTATCGGCAGTATCACACGCTGGATATTGACGAGATTACCGCGCTCTGCCGGAAGGAGGAGGAAACCTGATGTCGCAGCCGCTCTGGCATTCCATCCCCTATCTGTGCATCCTGCTGCCGCTGGGTTCGGCGGCGGTGACCAGCGTTCTCAAGCCCCGGTGGGCGCGGTACTGGACGATGTTCGTGCTGCTGGTGGTCACGTCGCTCTCCGGCGTCATTTCCGCCATTTTTGCATCCGGCGCAGAGAGCTACACCTACATGATGGGTCACTTTCCCGCGCCGTGGGGCAACGAAATCCGTGCGGGTCAGCTGGAGGCCGTAACCGCCCTGTTCTTCAGCCTGATTATGCTGCTGAGCCTGCTCGGCGGCTTGAAAAAGATTGACGAACACATCGACCAGAACAAGGTCAGCCTGTACTACGTCGTGCTGCTGCTGCTGACGGCGGCGCTGATGGCGCAAGTGTACACGAACGATATTTTCACTGCCTACGTCTTCCTTGAAATCATGACGCTGGCGGCGTGTGCGCTGATTGCCATCCGCAAGCGCGGGCGCACGCTCGTCGCCGCGACGCGCTACATGATCATGAACCTGATCGGCTCAGGTCTTTTCCTGCTGGGCATCATCCTGCTGTATGACCTGACGGGTCACCTGCTGATGAGCAACATGAAGGAAGCGGTTGCGGCACTGGCGAAGTCCGGGCAGTATCAAGTGCCGCTGACGGTCGTCGTCGCGCTGATTTCCATCGGCTTGTCCATCAAGAGCGCCCTGTTCCCGTTCCACACATGGGTGCCGGACGCCTACGCCTATTCCACCCCGACGTCCGCTGCGGTGCTGTCCTCCTTGGTCAGCAAGGGCTATATCTTCCTGCTGATGAAGATTATGTACCGCGTAATTGGGCTGGATGTCATCGTCTCCACCGGTATTCAGGATGTACTGTTCGTTTTCGCGCTTGTCGGCATGGTGATGGGCAGCATTTCCGCCATTCGTCAGACCGACATTCGCCGGATGATTGCGTTCTCCTCCGTCGCGCAGATTGGCTATGTCTTCATGGGCATCGGCTTGGGCACGGATGAAGGCATGATGGCGGCGACGTTCCACATCTTCAGCCACGCGGTGTGCAAGAGTATGCTTTTCCTCGCCGCGGGCGGTCTGGCGGACGCTTCCAACAACTCCAAGAAGTTCCGTGACCTGCGCGGCGCAGGGTTCCGCAGCCCGATTGCGGGCGTGGCGTTCACCATCGGCGCGCTGAGCATGGTCGGCTTCCCGTTCCTCGGCGGATTCGCATCGAAGCTGAATTTTGCCCTTGCCGCGATGGATGTCGGCGGCGCGCGGACGATGCTGGTGCTGATTACACTGGCAATTTCGACGTGGCTGAACACGCTGTACTTCCTGCGCACGGTGATCACGCTCTACCGCAAGCCTGTACCGGGGGCGGTGTATTCCGTCGCCCGCGGGCAGCGCGGCTTCTGCTTCAACGCCTCGCTGGTGGCGTTCTCCATCGTCAATGTGGCGCTGGGGCTTTTCGCGCAGACCTTCGTCAGCGCCATCACCGCAGGTCTGGCAACATTTGGGTAAGGGAGGAAACGAATGATGAATCTATGGCTGCTTCTTCCTCTGCTGCTGCCCATGCTGGCGGGGCTGCTTCTGCTGACAAAGCCGTTCGCGGAGGGGAAAATCCGCCGCCTGACGGTGCAAATCGGGTTGATTTTGACGCTCCTGTCGCTGCTTCCGGCGTTCCTGACGTCCGGGCGCGACCTGACGCTCTTCACGCTGTCGGACAACGTGGAAATTGCGCTGCATGTAGACAGCATCAGCATGTGCTTCTGTGTGCTGATGGCGTTCGTCTGGGCGGCGGCGGGGTTCTACTCGTTTGACTACATGGCACACGAAGGGCATGAAAAGCGCTTCTACTGCCTGTATCTGCTGACGCTGGGCGTGCTGATGGGACTGTGCATGTCCGGGAGCCTGGTCACCTTCTACATGTTCTACGAAGCCATGACGCTGCTGACCATGCCGCTGGTGATGCACTCCGGCAGCAAGGAAGCGGTCGCGGCGGGCATTAAGTACCTGATTTACTCCGTCGTCGGCGCGTCACTGGTGCTGCTGGGCATTTTCGCGATTGCCCCGTACGCGCAGTCGCTGTCCTTCGCGCCCGGCGGTGCGCTGGACATGGCGAAAGTCGCGGGGCACGAGGGCTTTGTGCTGGCGATTGGCGGCGTGATGCTGCTGGGCTTCGGCGCGAAGGCGGGTCTGTATCCGCTGCACGGCTGGTTGCCGACGGCGCACCCGGCCGCGCCTTCCCCGGCGTCGGCGGTGCTGTCCGGCGTCATTACGAAAGCGGGCGTGCTGGGGCTTTTGCGCGTCATTTACTGCTTCCTCGGCGCACAGAATCTGCGCGGAACGTGGGTGCAGACGGTGCTGATGGCGCTCTCGCTCTTGACGGTTTTCATCGGTTCGCTGCTGGCGTACCGGGAGCATCACCTCAAAAAGCGGCTGGCATGGTCTACGGTCAGTCAGGTGAGCTACGTCGTGTTCGGGTTGAGCACGCTGCATCCGCTGGGGCTGCTCGGCGCCATGCTGCACGTCGTGTGCCACTCGCTGGTCAAGGACGTGCTGTTCATTGGTGCGGGCGCAGTCATCTTGAAAACAGGCGAAACGCAGGTGGATGCCCTCCGTGCTATCGGCAAGCGGATGCCGGTCACGATGTGGTGCTTCGCAATCGGAAGCCTTGGGCTGATTGGCATTCCGCCGTGTCTGGGCTTTTTCAGCAAGTGGGAGCTGGCGCAGGGCAGCCTTGCCATGACGGGCGTGGCTTCATGGCTGAACTGGTTTGGGCCCGTTGTGCTGCTGCTCTCCGCCCTGCTGACGGCTGGCTACCTGATGCCGATTGTTCTACGCGGCTTCTTCCCCGGAAAAGACGCACAAGTCGGCGAAAAGTGCGAAGCGTCCGCGTCGATGCTCATTCCCATGCTGGTGCTGACGGTGCTGTCAGTGGTGCTTGGCATGTTCCCGTCGCTGCTGACCAGCCTTTTTTCCCCCATTTTGACCGCACTGCTGTAAGGAGGAAGCGCATATGCTGTTATTCCTGACCATCGCGCTGCCCATGCTTGGCGGCGCGGCAATGGGACTGATGTGCTTTTCCAGCGCGAAATTCCGCGGAATCTACGTTGAAACCATCGTGCTGGCGACGAGCATCCTGACGTGGGTGCTGCTGCTCACCCGCACGGATACCACCTACGTCCTCTGCCACATGAACAGCGAGCTGGCGCTTGCGTTCCGTGTGGACGGCATGAGCTGCATTTTCGCAGGGCTGGTATCCATCCTCTGGCCGCTGGCGTCGCTGTACGGCTTTGAGTACATGCAGCACGAGGAGCGTCCGAACACGTTCTTCAGCTACTACACGATGAGCTACGCCGTCACGCTGGCCGTCGCGTTCTCGGCAAACCTGTTCTCGCTCTACGTCTTTTATGAGTGCCTGACGCTGATTACCCTGCCTCTTGTCATCCACAAGAAGGATACCATGTCCATCCGCGCAGGGCGCAAGTACCTCACCTTCTCCATCTCCGGCGCGGCGCTGGCGTTCATTGCGCTGGTGTTCATCATCTACTACGGCACGACAACGGACTTTGTCCTCGGCGGCGTGCTGGACGCGGAAAAAATCAGCGGGATGGAAGAACTGCTGAAATTCGTGTTCCTGCTGGCGTTCGTCGGCTTCGGCACAAAAGCGGCTGTTTTCCCGATGTACGCATGGCTGCCGGCGGCTTCTGTCGCCCCGACGCCCGTGACAGCGCTGCTGCACGCGGTGGCGGTCGTCAACGCGGGCGCGTATGCTGTCCTGCGCGTGATTTACTACTCCTTCGGCGCGTCGTTCCTTTACGGGACGTGGGCGCAGACGGTCGCTTTGCTGCTTAGCTGCTTCACGATTCTCTTCGGTTCGACAATGGCGGTTCGCGAGCAGCACTTCAAGCGCCGTCTGGCGTACTCGACCATCTCCAACCTATCCTACATGCTCATGGGCGCGGCGCTGATGACTCCCGACGGCATGACGGGCAGCTTGAGCCATCTGGTGATTCACGGCGTGATTAAGATTACGCTGTTCTACTGCGCGGGCGCGATTCTCATCAAGACCGGCAAGGAGTATGTGCAGGATCTGCGCGGATACAGCAGGATTATGCCTGCGACGTGCGGCATCTTCCTGCTGGGCAGCATTGCGTTGGTCGGCACGCCGCCGCTGGCAGGCTTCGTCAGCAAGTGGAATCTGCTGACTGCCGCGTCCGCCACGGAGCTGCCAATGGGAACCGTCGCGATTGTCTGCCTCATCATCTCCGCCATCCTGACGGCAATCTACCTCTTCACCGCCGCACTGCCGATGTACTTCCGCCCGCTCAACGCGGATCAGGCGCAATTGGCGGGGCAGAAGCTCGACCCCAGCTGGATGATGCTCGTGCCAATGGGAATTTTGTGCGCGCTGATGATAGGTCTGGGACTGTGGTCGCAGCCGCTGGTGACATTCCTGCGGAATATTTCCGCTGGTGTGATTTTCTAAGGACAGGAGGAAAGAAAGATGACATCGTGGATTCTGATTTTGCTGACCTTCCTGCCCTTCCTCGCCGCCATTATCGCCTATATGCTTGGCCGCCGGGATGAACGCGCCATGAACGGGTTCGTGAGCATCACGGGCATTGTAATTTTTGCGCTGAGCGTGGTGCTGCTGTTCCTGCCGGAGGGCGAAGTCGCCGTGCCGGGCTTTTGCGGGCTGGGGCTGTACCTGCGTGCGGACGGCTTCCGTGGGCTGTACAGCTGCGTCGCCGCCTTCATGTGGATGATGACGGGGCTGTTTGCGCCGGAATACTTCCAGCATCACGGCAACAAGGCGCGGTACAGCTTCTTCACGCTGATGTCGCTCGGTGCGACGCTGGGCGTGTTCCTCTCGGACAACCTCGGCACGACGTTCCTGTTCTTCGAAATCATGTCCTTCGCCAGCTATGCGTGGGTCGCGCAGGAGGAAACGCCGGGCGCGCTCCGGGCGGCGGCGACGTACCTTGCGGTGGCGGTCATCGGCGGTCTGACGACGTTGATGGGCTTGTTCCTCTTGCAGCATCAGCTGGGGACACTCGACTTTGCGTCCCTGCGCGCCGCCATGGGGCAGCAGGACGTGACCGTCGCGGTATGGCTGACGCTGGTCGGCTTTGGCGCGAAGGCTGGTCTGTTCCCGCTGCATATCTGGCTGCCGAAAGCGCACCCGGTTGCGCCTGCGCCCGCGTCGGCGCTTTTGTCGGGCATCCTGACCAAATCCGGCGTGTTCGGGCTGATTGTGCTGTGTGCGAACCTGATGCAGGGCAACGCCGCGTTCGGCAATGCGCTGATGATTTTCGCCGCGATTACGATGTTCCTCGGCGCACTGCTGGCGCTGTTCTCCACCGACCTCAAGCGGACGCTCGCCTGCTCGTCGATGAGCCAAATCGGCTTCATCACGCTGGGGCTGTCGGTGATGGTGCTGCTGGGCGACGAAGGCACGCTGGCGGCGTATGGCAGCGTGATGCACATGCTGAACCACTCGCTCATCAAGCTGACGCTGTTCATCGCGGCGGGCGTGGTGTACATGAACCTGCACGCACTGAATCTTGATGATATCCGCGGCTTCGGGCGCAAAAAGCCGCTGCTGCACATTGCGTTCCTGCTGGGAGCGCTGAGCATTGCGTGCATCCCGCCGCTGGGCAGCGGGTACAACAGCAAGAGTCTGCTGCACGAAGGGCTGCTGGAGCTGATTGGCGAAATGCAGGCAGCTGGCAGCGCGTGGATGGGCTACAAGGCGATTGAGGTACTCTTCCTCATCAGCGGCGGATTGACCGTCGCGTACATGGCGAAGCTGTACATCTGCATTTTCTGGCAGAAGCACCCGACCCGTCAGGCGGAATTCGACGGCATGACGCACTACATGAACGGCACAACCGCGTTTGCGCTGCTGGGCAGTGCGGCGGCGCTCCCCTTCCTGGGCGCACTGCCGGGGCTGCTGCTCACGCCGTTCGGGGCAAAGAGTGCGTCGTTCTTCGGCGTACCCGCGCTGAAGGAAGCGATTGCGTACTTCTCGGCGGAGAATCTGCAGGGCGCGGCGATTTCCATCATCATCGGCGCGGCGGTGTATCTGCTGATTGTCCTGCCGCTGCTGACGCGCAAGGACGAAGGCGGCGTGCGCCTGTACGTCAACCGTTGGAATGAGAAGCTCGACTTGGAGAACGCTGTCTACCGTCCGCTGCTGCTGACGCTGCTGCCGCAGGTGCTGACGCTGGTGTTCCGCTTCATTGCGGAGCTGCCGGAAAACCTCGTGATGGCAAGCCGCGCGACCATCTTCCGGATGCGCAAGACGCGCAAGCCCGTGCCAGTCGGCAACCGCTTCACCTACACGCTGGGGCGCGCGCTGAACGCACTGGCGCGGCTGCTTAACCGCACGATTCTGCACCGCCACCCGATGCGCACGGACTTCGAGTATGTGCTGGACGCTTCCTTCCGTGAAGTTTCCAGCGGCATCCGCAGCATGAGCGTGAGCATTTCCTTCGGGCTGCTGCTGCTGTGCATTGGGCTGTATGTAACCTGTTTGTATCTGCTGCAATAATCGGCATAATTATTTGCGGAGGCATTTCCGGGCTGCGAACCCTTGTGCAGCCCGGTTTTTGCTGCTAAAACAATGGGGTTTCGCTGTTTTCGATACTTTTCGTCAGCGTTCTTTGGCAGATTTGGGCGTTTTTAGACAAATTGTCGTGGAAGCTGGCGGGAAGCATACTTGTCATTTTCCCATTTCTGTGGTATGATACACGACGGCAATGCAAACAATGATTTTGCATCGCAATGTTTGATTCCGAAGCAGGGCATTCAACGGCATTCCACGAAAGCCCTTTGCAAATAAAAGGAGGATTCCCATGCCTACGACATCTTTTGACAAGGATTCCATCAAGGCATCCATTATCGGCAAGCTGCAGCGCTATAACGGCCGCACCATCGAGGAAGCATCGAATGGGCAGATTTATCGCGCACTGGCTTCCACCGTCCGCGACCAGATCATGCAGAAATGGATGATTTCCCGCGAAGAACGCAAGACGAACAACAACAAGCGTCTATTTTACCTCTCCGTGGAATTTCTGATGGGCCGCAGCCTATACACCAACATCCTGAACCTCGTCTCGCTCGATGCCTACAAGCAAGCGCTGGACGAACTGCACATCGACGTGGACAAGGTGCTTCAGGAAGAGCCTGAACCCGCGCTGGGCAACGGCGGTCTGGGCCGTCTGGCAGCGTGCTTCATGGACTCGCTGGCGTCCCTTGACCTGCCCGCGATGGGTTGCTCCATCCGCTATGAATACGGTCTGTTCCGCCAGAAGATTGTGGACGGTCAGCAGGTCGAGCTGCCGGACTACTGGCTGGGCAACGGCAACGTGTGGGAAATGCCCGTAATGGAGGATGCCTGCGAGGTGCACTTCAACGGTCACGTTGAAATGGGCAACGAGAACGGCCGCACGGTGTTCCGTCACGTCGGCTACAACACGGTCGAGGCTGTTCCCTACGACATGCCGCTGGTGGGCTATGACACCTCCACCGTCAACAGTCTGCGCCTGTGGAGCGCCCGCGCCCCGAAGCGCATTGACCTGAGCGACTTCAACCACGGCCACTATGTGCAGGCGTCGGAGGAAAAGGAACTGGCGGAAGCTATCTCCAACATCCTCTACCCCGAAGACAACCACTACGAAGGCAAGCTGCTCCGCTTGAAGCAGCAGTATTTCTTCACCTCCGCCACCCTCCAGTACATCCTCAAGGACTTCAAGAAGCTCAACGGCACGAACTGGAGCAAGCTGCCGGAGAAGGTCGTCATCCACATCAACGACACGCATCCGGGTCTGGCGATTCCGGAACTGATGCGCCTGCTGATGGACGAAGAAGGCTTGGGCTGGGACGAAGCGCAGCAGATTGTCAGCCGCACGATGGCGTACACCAACCACACCATCATGGCAGAAGCGCTCGAAAAGTGGCCGGAAGACATGGTGAAGAGCCTGCTGCCGCGCATCTATCAGATTCTGGTGGAAATGAACAAGCGTCTCTGCGCGCGCCTGTGGAACTTCTTTCCCGGCGAAGCGGAGCGCGTGGGCCGCATGGCGATTATTGCCTACGGTTACATCCACATGGCGAACCTGTGCGTTGCCATGACGTTCTCCACCAACGGCGTGAGCAAGCTGCACGGCGATATCCTCAAGCAGGAGACGTTCCACGACTTCTACCTCGTTATGCCGGAGAAGTTCAGCGCAATTACCAACGGCATCACGCATCGCCGCTGGCTGATGGCGTGCAACCCGGAACTGACCAAGCTTATCTGCGACACCATCGGCACAGACTGGGTGAAAGATCCGGAACTGCTGCATGACCTTGCGCCCTATGCTGACGACGCGGCGTTCCGCGAGCAGTTTGAGAAGATTAAGCACAACAACAAGGTTCGCCTGTCGAATTTCCTGAAAGAACATCAGGGTGCGATTGTTGACCCGGACTTCATCTTCGACGCGCAGTCCAAGCGTCTGCACGAATACAAGCGCCAGATGCTCAACGCTTTGCACATCCTTGTGCTGTACAACCGCATCGTCAACGACCCGAACTTCACCATGCAGCCGCGTGTGTTCATCTTCGGCTCGAAGGCGGCGCCGGGCTACAACCGCGCCAAGCAGATTATCCGCTTCATCAACGGTCTGTCCGCGCTGATTGCCAAGCACCCGCGCGCCAGCAAGATGCTGCAGGTTGTCTTCCTCGAAAACTACGACGTGTCCAGCGCGCAGATGCTGATTCCGGCAACCGAAATCTCCGAGCAGATTTCCACCGCGTCCAAGGAAGCCAGCGGCACGGGCAACATGAAGTACATGATGAACGGCGCCATCACGATCGGCACGATGGACGGCGCAAACGTCGAGATTTCCGAGCAGGTCGGCATGGATAACATCTACATCTTCGGTATGCGTTCCGACACGGTGCTGGATATGTACCGTGAGCGTAACTACAACCCGATGACCATCTTTGAGACGAATCAGGAACTGCGTCTGGCGTTGACCCAGATGATCGACGGCACCGTGCTGCCGGACGCGCCGAGCGCCCTGCAGGATTTGTATCACAGCCTGCTGATTGGCGACTGGGGCAACATGGCCGATCCGTTCTTCGTCCTGAAAGACTTCGGTTCGTACTCGATGGCGCAGCGCCGCATCGACGCGGATTATGCCGACCGCGACAAGTGGAACCGCATGGCGGTCATCAATACCGCAATGTCCGGTGTTTTCTGCTCCGACCGCACAATTCGCGAGTACAACGACACCATTTGGCATCTTGACCCGCTCAAGCGCAAGGTATAAACTGCATATTTTCGAGAGCACTGCGGAAAAATATCCATCCGCAGTGCTCCCGGTTCAAAAGTCCGGAGCATTTCGGGCTTTTTTGCCGTGTTTCCGCAATTATTGATGATTGGATGGATGGATATCATGCTGCTGCACGATTCCCACAACGAATTTTATCGCACGCCGTCCGGCCCTGCTCCGGCTGGCAGCAATGTTCTGATTCGCCTGCACTGCGACGAAGCGACGAGCGTCGTCCTGCGCACTTGGATGACGGAAGAACTTTGCTACACCATGCTGCCGACCGCTGAGCATGTCTGGGAAGTTGCCATTCCCCTGCCGACCACGCCGGGGCTTTTCTGGTATTACTTCCTGATTTACCGCAAGGACGGCCGCACCATCCGCTATGGCAACCAGCCGGACAAACTTGGCGGCGTCGGTGTCGCGTATGACCACGGCGAGCCGGAATCCTTCCAGATTACGCTCTACGACCCAGCTTACAAGACGCCGGAAGCCTTCCACGGGGCGAATATCTACCAGATTTTCCCCGACCGTTTCCGCCATGCGCCAACAAAAGCCGTTGATGACCGCAAAGACCGCTATGTCCACAAAAACTGGGATGAAGAGCTGTTGGGCGTGGGCGACCTGCGCGGCGGCAAGTATCAGGAACTGGACTTCTACGGCGGCACGCTGACCGGCATTCAGGAGAAGCTGCCCTACCTGAAGGACATGGGCATCGACATCATCTACCTGAACCCGATTTTCCGCGCACGGTCGAATCACCGCTACGACACGGGCGACTACACGCAGGTTGACCCGCTGTGCGGCACGAACACGGAGTTCACCGAACTGTGCGAAGCGGCGAAGAAAGTCGGCATCCGCGTGATGCTCGACGGCGTATTTTCCCACACGGGCGAAGACAGCGTGTACTTCAACCACTTCGGGCATTATCCGACGCTCGGCGCGTATCAGGGGCAATCCTCCCCCTACTACGACTGGTACACATTCAATCACTATCCGGAAGACTACAAGGCATGGTGGGGCATTCTCTCCCTGCCGGAGCTGCGCAAGGACAATCCGGAATACCAGAAGTTCATGTTCCAGCCGCACGAGGGTGTTGTACCGCGTTGGATTGAGGCGGGCAGCTGCGTCTGGCGGCTGGATGTGGCGGACGAATTGCCGGTGGACTTCCTGCGCAAGCTGCGCGCCGCCGCAAAGGCCGCCGACCCGGAAGCCGTTGTCTTGGGCGAAGTGTGGGAGGACGCGAGCAACAAGGTTGCTTACGGCGAAACGCGCTGCTACTGCACAGGCGACACGCTCGACAGCGTGATGAACTACCCCGTGCGCGAGGCGATTCTCAACTTTGTGATGGGCAAAACGTCCGCCAGCACCTTTGTGCGCCTGATCCACCATCAGGAGGAAGTTTACCCGGCGCAGTTCCGTTACGCGCTGATGAACCTCGTCGGCAGCCACGACCGCTGCCGTGCGCTGAACATCCTTGCTGGACGCGAATGTCAGGAACTGAGCAAGGCGGATCAGCAGCATGTCCACCTGAACGTGGAAGAGTACGAGTTAGCTGTGAGGCGCTACAAACTTTGCATCGACCTGCTGTGCGCGCTGCCGGGCTGCGCAACAGTGTACTATGGGGACGAAGTTGGGCTGACCGGCTGCCACGACCCGTGGAATCGCCGCGCCTTCCCGTGGGGGCGCGAAGACAAGTCGCTGCAGAAATACGTCGCGAACAAGCTGCGCCATCGGCAGGAATCCGACCTGCTGCGCCTCGGCTACTGCGACATCGAAGCGCCGGATGACGACACGCTGCTCATTACGCGCCGCATGAAGGACGGTCACGACGCGCTTGGGCAGGAAACGACCGTCACGGGCAAGGAAATCATCAAGGTGTGCCGGAAGCTGCACTAAAAGGTACAATTGCATAACAATAGCGCCGCTTGGTCTCATTGTGAAATCAGGCGGCGCTTTTCGTTACTCAATCCCCGCCGGGCGCACAGTCGTCCGCCCTGTCGGCTCCTGCCACACGTCATAGAAGCCAATCAGATTGCCCGGATTCGTCGCCCGATACACTTGCACGGCGCGGCGCAAATCCTCCCGCTCGATGCGGACGCTCAGCCCGCACCCCATCGCCACCGCGCGCGGCGTAATCATCACCGACGCGCGCACCCCGTGCTGGCGCAAATCCCGTTCAAACGCCATCACCTGCTGCCGTGAGCGGAACGCCGCAATGCAAAACTCCTCCGTCATCGGTTCTACCGCCTCCTTTTCGCCATTAGAATAATATGAAAAAACGCCCGCCGAGGTTCGCGGACGATGGAGGAAATGCGTCGATGATTTATCTGGACAATGCCGCGACAAGCTTCCCGAAGCCGCCGGAGGTCATTCGGGCAATGGCGGGCGTAGAGGAGAAGATGGGCGCGAATCCCGGACGCGGCGGGCATCGGCTGGCACTGCGCGCGGGACGGGTGGTGGAGCACTGCCGGGAGGAAGCTGCGCGTCTGCTGGGTGTGCATCATCCGGAGCGGATTCTGTTCACCGCAAACTGCACCGAAGCGCTGAATCTCGCCATTTCCGGCACGCTGCGGCGCGGCGACGAGGTCATCTGCTCCTACGCGGAACACAACGCTGTCATGCGGCTGCTCGACCGCTACGTTTCGCGCGGGGAAATCACGGTGCATATGCTTGCGCCGGATGAACGCGGTATCCTGTCCCCTGCTTCTCTACGCCGCGTCATCAGCCGCAAAACCGCACTGGTGATCATCGCCCACGCCAGCAACGTCACGGGGCTGATTCAGCCGATTGCACAGCTGGGCGCGGTCTGCCGGGAGCGCGGCGTTCCCCTGCTGGTGGATGCGGCGCAGACGGCCGGGATGGCGGACGTTTCGCCAGACGTGCTGTGCGCAGACATGGTGGCCATGCCGGGGCACAAGGGGCTGCTGGGGCCGCAGGGCACGGGACTGCTTGTGCTGGGCTACGGCATGAACCCTGAACCGCTGCTGCTTGGCGGAACCGGCTCGATGAGCGAGAGCGTCCGTCAGCCGGACATGCTGCCCGACCGCTACGAGAGCGGTACGGTGAACCTGCCCGGCATAGCGGGGCTGTACGCGGGGGTGAAGTTCGTGCGGGCGCACCGGGCGGAAATCGAGGAATACGAGCTGGCGCTGTGCGATCGCCTGCGCGCGCGGCTGCGGGAGATTCCCGGCGTGCGCATCCTCTGCGACGATGGGCAGGCGCATATGGCGATTACAAGCATCGTCGTGCCGGGGCATGACGGCGGGGCGCTGGCGGATGCGCTGGATGCGGCGGATATTGCCGTGCGCGCGGGGCTTCACTGCGCGCCGACCGTCCATGCGTGGTTGGGGACGCTGCAAAGCGGCGCGATTCGCTTTTCGCCGGGGCTTTACAACACGGCGCAGGAGATGGACGACACGGCGCTGCTGCTGGCGCGATTATTGCAAGCGTAAGAAAATCCCTGCACCGTTTGCGTGATGCAGGGATTTTTCTGAATATGCGGTGAAGCCGCTTACCAAGACAGCACTTCGTGACCCGTATCCGTCACAAGCACCATGATTTCCCACTGCGCCGACGGTTTGCCGTCCGCCGTGAAGATTTCCCATGTGTTGCCCGGATGCGTTCCAACCTCGTCCGTACCCATATTGACCATCGGCTCGATGGTGAAAATCATGCCGGGAGCGAGCGCCATTTCCGTGCCGCGCTTCGTAACATAGCTGACCCACGGGTCTTCGTGGAATTCCAGCCCGCAGCCGTGGCCGCCGATTTCGCGCACGACGCGGTAGCCGTTCGCGCGGGCATGGTCGTTGACCGCCTGCCCAACGTCGCCCAAGAAACCCCACGGCTTTACCTGCGCCAAGCCCAGTTCGACGCACTCCTTCGTCACTTGCACGAGCTTGCGGTTTTCGTCGCTGACGTCGCCGATGCAGTACATGCGGGAGGAATCGGAAAAATAGCCATTCAGGATGGTCGAGCAGTCCACATTGATGATGTCGCCGGATTTCAGCACAACGTGCTTCGACGGGAAGCCATGGCAGACCTGATCATTCACTGACGTGCAGACGCTGTACGGGTAGCCCTCGTAGTTCAGCGGTGCGGGAATGCCGCCCATATCGCGCGTCATGGTGGACACGATGTCGTCGATTTCTGCCGTCGTCATGCCCTCATGAATTTGCTTTCCAATTTCGTCCAGCACGGCAATATTGATTTTGCAGCTTTCCTTGATTTTTTCAATCTGCTCCGGCGTTTTAATCATCTTATGCGTCGGAACGATGTGCCCCTGTGCCGCCAGCGATGCAATCTGCTGGTCAAACGCACAGTGGCAACTCTTGTATTTGCGGCCGCTCCCGCACCAGCAGGGGTCGTTGCGTCCCGGCAGATGTGGAAACGAGAAGGCAGGGAAATTCATACACTTTCCTTTCTACGATGGCGCTCAGCGGTGGTCGCCGAGGAAGAAAATCGCCAGCGTGCCGGGGCCGGAGTGGGAGCCGATGACCGGCCCGACATACGTCACCAAGACGCCTGCAATGCCGGGGATTTCCGCCTTGATGATGTCCGCCAGCGCGTTCGCCTCATCCTCGCAATCGCCGTGGCTGATGAAAATCATCTGCCCTTCCGGGTTGACGATATGCTCCTTGACGCGGTTGGCAAGGATGCGGATGCTGCGGCGGCGACCCGTCACCTTCTCCACAACTGCCAAATGACCTTCCTCATCAACGTGCATAATCGGCTTGATACGCACGAGCGAACCGACAACCGCGCTGGTTGCAGACAGGCGGCCGCCGCGATAGAGGAACATCAGGTCATCGACGGTGAACCAGTGAATCAGGTGCTGAATATGCTCCTTGACCCACTTTGCGTTCTCCTCGATGGGCATGCCCTGTTCGCGGTTCTGCAGCGCATAATGCACCAGCAGACCCTCGCCTGCCGACGCGCATCGGCTGTCAATCACGATGATTTTCTGATTCGGGTACTTCGGCGCAAGTTCCTTCGCCGCGTCCGCTGCGGCGGCATAAGTGCCGGACAGTCCGCTGGAGAACGTAATGCAAAGGACATCTTGACCCTCGTCCAGCAGCTTCTGGAAGCATTCCTCCCACGTCGCGGTATTGACGGCGGAGGTCTTAATCACCACGCCGCTGCGGAGCTGACGATAAGTCTCCTTTTTCGCCACTTCCGACGTTCCCGGAACGGAGGAAACGCCATTGATCGTGCAGGAAAGCGACACGATGTGGAAATCATGCTGTGCCTCCACCCAAGACTGCGGCATGTCAGTGGAAGAATCCGTAACAATATAGTACATTTTTGTCCTCCTGATGTGCTTTGGGGGAGCAGCGCCGCCTGCAGGCAGCGTCCACCTTCGCTTGTCTCCGAATCAGGATGTGCAGATTTGGAAACAATGCAGCTCTGCGGTCGCGCAAAAAAGGAGACAGAGGCTCTCACCTCTGCCTCCTGCGCAGACACATCAAATAGAAAAGATGCTCCCAGAGTGACGATGCACTGCATGCTTTTCACCCGCTGTTAAAGCAGGTAGGTGTCCTGCCGTCTGCATCTGCCTTCCCCTGGCGTTTTGCAACGGGGGCATGACATAGCCGAACATAGACCCGGACTCCATTTGTTGAAATGTGGGGAAAACCAGCGTGCTGTCAGACACCCCAGGAGCATCTCCCCCTGCCTTTCATTATAAGCAGGAGGAATCGCCGTGTCAAGAGGATTTTGAAATCAAATCAAACGAAATCGCAAACTTCCACGTTTAGAAAGGGTATGTTTGAAAATCAACAACTTTCTGATGTGGATGATGTCTTCGCCATTCGCGGCTGCTTAGCGCTGCACGCGGCCCGTGCCGGAACCCTTCATCAGGCTCTCGACCTCGGAAACGGAGACGCGGTTGTAGTCGCCCAGAATCGTGTGCTTCAGGCAGGATGCCGCCACAGCAAACTCCAGCGCGGTCTTTTCGTCCGCGTAGGTGTTCAGGCCGTAAATCAGGCCGCCGCCGAAGGAGTCGCCGCCGCCCACGCGGTCAACGATATCGGTGATGGCGTACTTGCGGGAGAGGAAGAAGTCCTTGCCGTTGTACAGGCAGGCAGACCAGTCGTTGTGGTTGGCAGACTTCGACTCACGCAGGGTAATCGCCACGCGCTTGATGTTCGGGTAGGTCTGCATGGCCAGAGACGCAATCGCCTTGTAGTTCTCGATGTTCAGCGCGCCGTCTTCCACGTCGCCCTGAGATTCCGCCTTCAGGCTCAGAGACTTCTGGAAGTCCTCTTCGTTGGCGATAACGGTGTCAACGTACTTGACCAGCTCGGTCATGACTTCCTTGGCGTCCTTGCCGTACTTCCAGAGGTTCTTGCGGTAGTTCAGGTCGCAGGACACATGGATGCCCTTCGCCTTCGCCGCCTTCACCGCTTCCAGAGACAAATCCGCCGCGCCCTGAGAAATGGCGGGGGTGATGCCGGTCAGGTGGAACCACGTCGCACCCTCAAACGCCTTGTCCCAGTCGATGTCGCCGGGCTTGGCTTCCGCGATGGCAGAACCCGCGCGGTCATAGATGACCTTGGAGGGACGCTGCACAGCGCCGGTTTCCAGATAGTAGATGCCCATGCGGCCGTCCTTGCGGACAATCTTAGTGGTATCAACGCCGAAGCCGCGCAGTTCGCGGATGCAGGCATTGCCGACATCGTTGGTGGGCAGCACGGTCACGAACGCGGTTTCCATGCCGTAGTTCGCCAGAGAAACAGACACGTTCGCCTCGCCACCGCCGAAGGTCGCTTCAAGGGAGGGAGACTGGAACAGGCGCTCATACGCCGGGGACTTGAGGCGAAGCATGATTTCGCCGAACGTTACAACCTTAGCCATTGGATTTTTCCTCCTAATATTGTACTGGTAAATGATGCCTATGAATTACTTCTGCACGAGATGGAACGCAAAGCCGCCGATTTCGTCTTCCAGATAAATCGCAATCAGCTTGCCGTTCTTCACCACAGCGCTGTCCTCAATGAACTTGAAGCCACGCTGTTCCAGATGCCACTTCGCGCGCGGAACGCTGTTCGTACCGATAGCGATGTGACCGTTCGTGCCGCGGCCCTGCTTCTTCATCAGCTCGTAGCCCGTGCCGACAAAGTTGGAGGAGTTGCCTTCCTTGATGGGCCAGCCCATGAGTGCGGAAATCTTCTTCGCCGTCTCCATGGAGCTTTCCGCGTCGGGGCAGTTCAGACCGATGTGGCGCACTTCAAAGCCGAGCATCTTGTCCACCGCAGAGCGGGTCAGGTCAGTGATGCGCTGCCAGTCCTTCGCAGCCACCGCGTCCTTCGGCACCATCCAGGAGCCGCCGCAGCAGAGAATCTTGTCGAACGCGAGGTAGTCGAGCATGTTGTTCTCGTTGATGCCGCCCGTGGGCATGAACTTCATGTCCGGGTACACCGGCGCCATCGACTTGATGAGCTTCAAGCCGCCGACCGCTTCCGCCGGGAACAACTTGACAGCCTTCAGGCCGTACTGAATCGCAATCTGCACATCAGACGGATTCGCCGTGCCGGGGCAGACAGGGATGCCCCTCTCCACGCAGTACTTCACCACGTCAGGAGACAGACCGGGGGACACAATCGCCGCCGCGCCAGCATTCACCGCACGGTCGACCTGCTCCGTCGTCAGCACCGTGCCCGCGCACAGCAGCACATCGGGCATGGCTTCATGCACGCGGCGGATGGCTTCCTCCGCAGCCGCCGTACGGAAAGTGATTTCCGCCACCGGCAGACCGCCGTCAGACAGCGCCTTGCACAGCGGCACAGCGTCGTCCGCATCATTAACAGCAATGACCGGCACGAGGCCAGCCAAAGACAGCTTCTCCAAAAATTCCATGACACATCGTCCTTTCTCTGTGGTCTTACGCGTGCTTGTAAGCGTTTACAAGCAGTCATGCGGATGAAGGAAGGCTCGCTCCCTATCCACTTGACGCACACGAACTGAACCAGTATCATCATACAACGTTTTCTGTCTTCCGTCAAGGGAAAATGCAGCATTTTGCACATTTTTCGCGGAAAAAACGCGCAGACGGGGCGAAAGGGCGCGTCAGGAGCATCTTGCGAAATAACGCCAAGCATGGTATAATAAAATTAGCATGAAAAGAGCGTTCATGCTCTTTCACAGAGAGAGGGATGAAGGATGAGCCAAGTCATTTCGTTCAAATGTCCGTCGTGCGGCGGCTATTTGGTTTTCGACCCGGTCAAGCAGCGTTTCCAGTGCCCTTATTGCGGCGGCAGTTTTGCTGAAAATGAGCTGAAGGAACAGTCCGAACAGCGACAGCAGGCGGCGGAACAGGCCCGCAGTGCGGAGCCCAATTCGGAGCTGCGTTCCTATCACTGCCAAATGTGCGGCGCGGAAATCGTGACCGATACGACGACCGCCGCAACCCGATGCTACTACTGCCACTCCCCCGTTGTGCTGAATGACCGTCTGACCGACGAGTTCCGCCCCGACGGCGTAATTCCTTTCAAGCTGGACAAAAAGGCGGCAGAGGCGGAGTTCAAATCGTTCATCAGCAAAAAGCGCTTCGTACAGCCGGATTTCTTCTCGCAGGCGCAGATGGAGGATTTTTCCGGTGTCTACTATCCCTACTGGTCGTGCGATATTTCCGGCGAAGGCTCGTTTGATGGCGAAGGCACCAACGTCTCTATCCGCAACGGCGCGAAGGAGACCGTCACCATCACGCGGATTTTCGCCGTCCACCGCGAAGGACGGCTGACGTTCCGGCAGATGATTCGCAAGGCGCTGACCAAGGCGGATGGCAAACTGTCCGACGGTATCCACCCCTATCAAATGGAGGACGTAAAGCCCTACGAATCGGGCTATTTGAGCGGCTTTCTGGCGGAAAAGCGCGATATTGAGCAGGACGCGGCGAAGCAGTCGATGGTGACGGAGGCGAAGGGATACGCCGAGCGCATGTTCACCAGCGTGGAGAACCCCTACAACACGCTGACGGGCCACACGAAATTCGAGCCGGATTCTGTCAAGACGAAATACCTGCTGCTGCCCGCATGGGTGCTGACCTACAAGCACCGCGCGGACGGCGAACCCTACTACTACATGATGAACGGGCAGACAGGGCGCATCTGCGGCAAACTGCCGATTAACAAGGGCAAGCTGTACGCGGTCGGCACGCTGATTGGCGGCATCGTGTTCGGGCTGCTGTGTCTGGGAGGTGCGATTCTGTGGTAAAGAAACTGACGTTGTGTCTCTTTTTGATGATGCTCATGCTGACCGTCGCCCTCGCGGACACGCAGGTGCAGGATGACGCGGGGTTGTTCACGGCGGACGAAATCGCCGAAATCAGCGCCATTTGCGACCGCATTGAAAGCGCGTATCCGGTGGATATGTTCGTGCTGACAAGCCAGGACGTGCCGAGTGGGCAGACGACGGCGTACGCGGACGACTACTTCGATTACAACGGTTTGGGGATGGGCGACGACCGCGCCGGGATGCTCTACCTCATCGACATGAACAACCGGCAGTGCTGGATCAGCACGCGCGGCGTGATGATTGACTACATCACGGATGAGCGCGAAGAGGGCATCCTCGACGCGGGCTGGGACGAGATGCTGGATAAGGAATACGGCCAGTCCGTCATCAAGGTGCTGAAGCAGACCGAGAAGTACCTGAAGCAAGGTCGCACAAGCGTTCAGTTCCGCTACGATGAAGTCACCGGTAGGCGTCTGACCGAGCTCTATGAGCCGGAAAACATGCTGACGGGCATGGAAATCCTCATTGCGGTGATTGCGGGTTTGGCGGTCACGGGCATCTTCATTGCATCCGTGAGCGGGAAATACAGCCTCAAGGGCAGCACCTATTCCTACGACCTGAACGGGCTGGCGAACGTCAAACTCAGCCGGAATGACAGCCACTTCGTGCGCGAGCACGTCACGCGCGTCAAGCACCCTGACCCGCCGTCGTCCAGCCATGGCGGCAGCAGTCATGGCAGCGGCACGCACGTTTCGTCCAGCGGCGCAACCCACGGCGGCGGAGGACGCAGCTTCTGATGCGCACCGCTCGAAAACAGCAATGCAGCAGGGTTCTGCGCAATACCTTCGGCGTCAGCGGCTTTCGCCCCGGTCAGGAGCAGGCGGCTGACGCCTTGCTTGACGGGCGGGATTTGCTCTGCATCCTGCCCACTGGCGCAGGCAAAAGCCTCTGCTGGCAGCTTCCAGCGCTAATGATGGATGAGTTGACCGTCGTCATTTCGCCGCTGATTGTCCTCATGCACGACCAAGTTCGCCACCTACGGGAGAGGGGTATCCCCAGCGTCCATCTCGACAGCCTGATGACCCCCGCCGAACGCGCCGACGCGCTGAATCAGCTCACGCGCGGTCAGGCAAAGATTGCTTTTCTTGCGCCGGAGCGGCTGAATCACCCGGAGATTTATGCGCTCTGCCGGCAGCATCCGCCCGCAATGGTCGTCGTGGATGAAGCGCACTGCGTGGTGCAATGGGGCGACGCGTTCCGCCCGTCGTATCAGCAGATTGGGCAGTTTGTGGCATCACTCCCCCGCCGCCCGGTGCTGTGCGCCATGACCGCAACCGCTGACAAGCAATTGCAGCGCGGCATTGCGCAGTCGCTGGGGCTGCGGCATCCGAAGCGCATCGTCATGCCCGTAGAACGCCCGAATCTGCATTACAGCGTCCTGCCGACGGTGCACGTCACAGACGCAATTCTCCGCGCGCTGCAAAAAATTCCAGGCAAAGCGGTTGTGTTCTGCCGACTGCGTACACGGACGGAATCACTGGCAGAGCGGCTGAACCGTGCCGGAATCCCCGCTGCGGCGTATCATGCCGGGCTAAATCGCGAAGAGCGCAGCCGCGTGGTGCAGGCGTACCTGTCCGGGCGCATCCGCGTCGTGACGGCGACATCCGCATTCGGCATGGGCGTGGATATTCCTGACATTCGGCTGATTCTGCACGATCACCTGCCGACGAACATGATTGACTATGTGCAGCAGTCAGGCCGAGCGGGGCGCGACGGAGAAACCGCCTATGCGCTGCTGCTCTTCTCCCCGGCGGATTTGCTCCGCTTTCACACGCGCTGCCAGCAGATTCGCTTGCAGCACAAACACCGCCCATTCACGCAGTACGCCTTGATTCAGCGCGAATGGCGACCGTACCGCCGCGTGCTGCGCTTCTGTCTGCAAGCACCGTGCCTATCACAGGGAATCTCCGCCGCATTCGGTCAGAAAAGCGCGCCCTGTGGGAACTGCTCGGCGTGCCGGAGCGGCGCAATCGGCAAGGGAATCCCGAATATCCCGCGAATGACAGTGCAGGAACTGTACTGCTGGATTTTGCAGCTGCATCGGGATGAATTGCATCGGCGAAATCCACATCAAAAGCAGGCGACAAACGCACAGCTTCGCGAAATTTCGGAGACGATGCAGCTGCCGGACAATCTGCCCGGACGCGAGACGTATTTCCCCTATCTGCGCGCGTTTCAGTCTCATCCATAAAAGAGCCCCGGTATCATGTGCCTAATCAGGCTGATACCGGGGACTTTTCGTATTATTCCGCGGCTTTCACGGCTTCAAACGCCTGCTCCAAGTCCGCAATAATGTCGTCGATATGCTCCGTGCCGATGGACAGGCGAATCGTGTTCTGCGCAATGCCCTGATCCGCCAGTTCTTCGTCCGTCAGCTGGGAATGCGTCGTCGTTGCCGGGTGAATGACAAGGCTCTTCACGTCCGCGACGTTCGCCAGCAGAGAGAAAATTTTCAGGCTGTCGATGAACTTGTGCGCTTCCTTCTGCCCGCCCTTGATGTTGAAGGTGAAGATGGACGCGCCGCCGTTCGGGAAATACTTCTCGTACAGCGCGTGGTCGGGGTGCTCCGGCAGAGACGGATGGTTCACATGCTCCACCTGCGGATGATGCGCAAGGTACGCCACGACCTTCTTCGTGTTCTCCGCGTGGCGTTCCAGACGCAAGGACAGCGTCTCCACGCCCTGCAGGAGCAGGAAGGCATTGAAGGGCGAAATCGTCGCGCCCGTGTCGCGCAGGAGAATCGCGCGGATATAGGTGACGAACGCCGCCGGGCCGACCACGTCCGCAAAGGACACGCCATGGTAGCTCGGATTCGGATCAGCAATCGCCGGATAATGCCCGCTCGCCTTCCAATCGAACTTGCCGGAATCGACGATGATGCCGCCGAGCGTTGTGCCGTGACCGCCGATGAACTTCGTCGCGGAATGCACAACGATGTCCGCGCTGTGCTCAATCGGGCGAATCAGGTAGGGCGTGCCGAACGTGTTGTCAATCACCAGCGGAAGGCTGTGCCGATGGGCGATTTCCGCAATTGCGTCGATGTCGGGAATATCGCTGTTCGGGTTGCCGAGGGTTTCCAGATAAATCGCGCGGGTGTTGCCCTGAATGGCGTTCTCGACCTCGGCGAGGTTGTGCGCGTCCACGAACGTCGCGGTGATGCCGAAATGCGGCAGGGTATGCTCCAGCAGGTTGTAACTGCCGCCGTAAATCGTCTTTTGCGCGACGATGTGGCCGCCATCCTGCGCCAGCGCCTGAATCGTGTAGTTAATCGCCGCCGCACCGGATGCCAGCGCAAGCGCCGCAACGCCGCCTTCCAGCGCCGCAATGCGCTTTTCCAGCACATCCTGCGTGGAGTTGGTCAGTCGGCCGTAGATATTGCCCGCATCTGCCAGACCGAAACGTGCGGCGGCATGGGCGGAGTTCTTAAAGACGTAGGACGTGGTCTGATAAATCGGGACAGCGCGGGAATCGGTCGCGGGATCAGGCTGTTCCTGGCCAACATGCAGCTGAAGGGTTTCAAACTTGTAATTGCTCATCGTGATGTCCTCTTTTTATGTCGATTTATGTCGATAAGTTTCGAGAAACTGAGGATGTACTATTTCCAGAATCAAAAAGGCGCAAACAGATGACGCAGGCGAATCTGGAAATGGTACTGACCAAAAAAATAACCGGGGCTTGTTCTTCGCAAACTCCCGGACAAATGGTCGATGTCAACGACGATGTGCTTCGGCTGAGCGGTACGCAAAACGAAGCACCCGACCATACTGCTTTGTCCGGGAGGGTCGCATTCGATTGCCGCACAGTTCTCTCTGATAATTCCGGTTCAGCATCCTGCGTCACCTCCTTGCTTCGTGTTTGCTCAAATCCAGCAGCATCATCATACACGATATTCCCTACCATGTCAATAGGTTTTCTGTATTTTGCGTGTATTTGGGAACACAAGAAAAGCCGAAGCATTTCTGCCTCGGCTGATACGATTAGTCCAGATTCTCCGAATGGTGCTTGACGCGCAGACGGGTCAGCGCACGCGCCAGCTGCGCCTGCGTTTCCAGATACTCGCGGCGGCTCTGCTTTTGCAGCAGGGCTTCGCGCGCCGCGTCCGCCTTCTGCTGATTGCGGATGCGGTCGATGTCCTCCGGCTTTTCCGCCGTCTCCACCAAGACCAGCACATGGTTGTCCTCAATCTTGATCATCCCATGCGACACGGCAGCCAGACGCGGCTTTTCGCCGGGAACGGTGTAGCTGAGTTCGCCGGGGCTGATGGCGGCAATGGCGTTGCTGTGGTGCGCCAGCACACCGCACTTGCCATCGGGCGTCGGCACAACCAGCGATTCGCATTCGCCCTCATAGAAGGCGGACGACGCAGAGAGGATATTGAGCTGAAACGTGTCCATCGCTTACTGCTCCTTCGCGGCTTTGGCTTTGACATCCTCAATCGTGCCGACGTTGAAGAAGGCGGATTCAGGATAATCGTCCATTTCACCGGACAGAATCGCCTTGAAGCTGCGGATGGTGTCCTTCAGCGGGACATACACGCCCTTGATGCCTGTGAACTTCTCCGCAACGTGGAACGGCTGGGACAGGAAGCGCTGCACCTTGCGAGCGCGCGCAACCGTCAGACGATCCTCTTCGCTGAGTTCTTCGATGCCCAAGATGGCAATAATATCCTGCAAATCAGCGTATTTTTGCAGAATCTCCTGCACCGCACGCGCCGTTTCGTAGTGCTCCTGACCGACGATATCCGCCTCCAGAATACGGGAGGTGGATGCCAGCGGGTCAACCGCCGGGTAAATGCCCTGCTCGGAAATCTTACGGCTCAAAACAGTCGTTGCGTCCAGGTGGGTGAACGTCTGCGCAGGGGCGGGGTCAGTCAAGTCATCGGCAGGAACATAAACCGCCTGTACGGACGTGACAGAGCCGTTGCGCGTGGATGTAATGCGCTCCTGCAGCTGCCCCATTTCGGTCGCCAGCGTCGGCTGATAGCCAACAGCGGACGGCATACGCCCCAGCAGGGTCGAAACCTCCGAACCAGCCTGCACAAAGCGGAAGATGTTGTCGATGAACAGCAGCACGTCCTTATGCTCAACGTCGCGGAAGTACTCCGACATCGTCAGCCCGGACAGCGCCACGCGCATACGCACACCCGGCGCTTCGTTCATTTGCCCAAAGACCAGCGCCGTCTTGGAAATGACGCCGCTTTCCATCATCTCGTTCCACAGGTCGTTGCCCTCGCGGCTGCGCTCGCCAACGCCGGTGAAGATGGAATAGCCGCCATGTTCGGACGCGACGTTGGTAATCAGCTCCTGAATCAGAACCGTTTTGCCGACGCCAGCGCCGCCGAACAGGCCGATTTTGCCGCCCTTGGCATACGGCTCCAGCAGGTCAATGACCTTGATGCCGGTTTCCAGAATGCTCACGACCGGGCTTTGCTCGGCAAAGGACGGCGCTTGGCGGTGGATGCTCCATTTTTCGGTGGATGCCGGAAGCGCCTCGCCGCCGTCAATCGGTTCGCCCAGGACGTTGAACATGCGCCCCAAGGTCGCGTCGCCGACGGGAACACTGATGCCGCGTCCAGTCGCCTCCACCGTCATGCCGCGCGAAAGCCCTTCGCTGGGTGCCAGCATGATGCAGCGGACAGTATGTTCATCCATGTGCTGCGCCACTTCCATGGTGCGCACTTCGTCTTCCACTTGGACGCGCAGTGCTTCGCGAATCTTCGGCAGCTGTCCCTCCTGAAACTCACAGTCCACCACAGGGCCGGACACCTGCACGATTTTGCCATAGCTCAGCATGACTGCACCTTCTTTCTTTTCTGTGCCTTTGCGCCGGAGGATACCTCGGTAATCTCCTGCGTAATCGACGCCTGACGCACGCGGTTATACTGCACCGAGAGCGACGCAAGCATCTTGTCGGCATTTTCCCCGGCGGAGGACATAGCGGTCATGCGGGCGTTCTGTTCCGCGCAGAAGCTGTCCACCAGCGCGCTGTACACGAAACCCGTGATATAACTGCGGATGACGTTGTCCAGCACCGCCTCAACGCCGGGCGTAAACTCAAAGTGAACACTGCCCGGCGCGGCGACGGACGCGAAATCGCCCCGGTGAAAGGGCAGAAGGCGCGTGCTGGTCGCTTCGGCGCTCAGGCTGTTCTTCATATCGGTATAGACAATGAACAATTTCTGGAACTCGCCATTGTCGTAGCGTTCCAGCAGGATATCGCAGATTTCGCGTGCGCGGTGCAGCGTCGGATTCTGCGCGGGATAGAGGAAGGACTTCTCAATCGGGATGCCCGCCTGCGCAAAATGCTGGCGGCCATATTCACCCACGACGAACAGCTCCGTCTCCGGATGCTCATGCAGCATTTCCCGCGCAATTTTCAGCACATTGTGGTTATACGCGCCCGCCATGCCCTTATCCGCCGTGATGACGAGGCAGGCGTACTCCCCTTCCAGCTTCGGCGCACCCGCCGGCGGATAGAAGTAGCGGCTGTCCACGTCCGGAACGGTACGAAAGATGCGCTTGATTTCGCCTTTGAGCGCGTCGAAGTACGGGCGGGTACGGTTCAGCTCGTTCTTCGCCTTCCGCAGTTTCGTGGAGGAAATCAGGTACATGGCGTTGGTGATTTTCTGCGTATCCTTGATGCTGGCGATGCGGCTTTTGATTTCCTTTGCGCTCGGCATGGATTACTCCTTCCTGAAGCGCTCAGCGTTCGCGGTGCGGAAAGCCTCCGCGATGCGCAGAATCTCCTGCTTCATATCGTCCGTCAGCACCTTTTCGTCTTCCAGCGAACGGCAGAGGTCGGAATGTTCCTGCTCGAAGTGATCAAGCAGCGCATCGCGGAAGTCCGTCACGTCCTTCACTGCCACCTTCGACAGTACATGCCCCATCGCGCACACCAGCACAATGACCTGCTGGTGCATACTCAGCGGATGATACTGCTTCTGGCGGAGGATGCGCATCAGACCCTGCCCATAGTGCAGCTGTTCCTTCGTGCTGTCATCCAAATCGCTGGAGAACTGCGTAAATACTTCCATCTCGCGGTACTGCGCCAAGTCCAGGCGCAGGCTGCCGGTCGCTTTCTTCGTCGCCTTCGTCTGCGCCGCGCCGCCGACACGGGACACGGACAGACCGACATTGACTGCCGGGCGCTGGCCCGCAAAGAACAGGTCGCTTTCGAGGAAAATCTGACCGTCGGTGATGGAAATGATGTTCGTCGGTATATACGCGGACACGTCGCCCGCCTGCGTCTCGACAATCGGGAGCGCGGTCATGCTGCCGCCGCCGAGCTTGTCGCTCAGGTGCGCTGAGCGCTCCAGCAGACGGGAATGCAGGTAGAACACGTCGCCCGGATATGCCTCGCGGCCCGGCGCGCGCTCCAGCAGCAGACTCATGGCACGGTAGGCAATGGCGTGCTTGGAGAGGTCGTCATAGACAATCAGCACATCGCGGCCCTTGTGCATGTAATATTCCGCCATCGCGCAGCCCGCGTAAGGCGCAATGTACTGCATGGTGTCCGCTTCGCCCGCCGTTGCGCTGACGACGACGCAGTAGTCCATTGCGTCGCGCTTGCGCAGGTTCTCCACCAGCTGGGCAACGCTCGATGCCTTCTGACCGATGGCAACGTACACGCAAATAACGTTCTTGCCCTTCTGATTCAGCATGGCGTCCAGCGCAATCGCCGTTTTGCCCGTCTGACGGTCGCCGATAATCAGTTCGCGCTGACCGCGGCCAATCGGAAACATGGCGTCGATGGACAGCAGCCCTGTTTCCATCGGCGTATCAACGCTCTGACGGTCGATGATGCCGGGCGCGGGTTCTTCCACCGGGCGATAGCCGTCCGCCGGAATCGCGTCTCCCCCGTCAATCGGGCGTCCGAGCGCGTCCACCACGCGACCAAGGAACGCGTCGCCCACGGGAACACCCGCGGTCTTGCCCGTGCGCGCAACCTTGCTGCCCGCGGAAATATCATCGGCATTGTCAAACAGGATGCAGCCCGTCTCGTTGCGGCGCAGATCCTGCACCATGCCTTTGATACCGTTGTCGAACATGAGGATTTCGCCATACGCGGCATGTTCCAGCCCCTCGACAACCGCAATGCCGTCGCCAATGGACTTGACCGTCCCGACTTCGCTGCTCTTGGCAAGCAGACGGAACTCGTCGATGCTGCTGCGCAGAAGCGGAATGATGTCCTTGCGCGTGTTCTTCGCCACAAGCTGCTCCACCTGCTGGCGGAACTGCTCCATGCGGCCCTTCGCGCTCCAGTCGTAGACCTCGCTCCCCACATGCAGCTGGAAGCCGCTCTTCAGCGACGAATCCTGCTGGATGGTCAGCGCAACATCTTCGCCATACTTTTTCTGGAGGAAGGCGCGGATGCCCTGCTCCTGATGCTCATCCGGCGGCGTGACGCAAAGCAGCGTGGCCGTCAGACGGCTCTGCTTCGTATCAGTCATGGTCATTCTCCTCCTGCGCAGCCTTCAGGAAGCTGTCATAGAGTGCCTTGTCGAACGCGGGGTCGTTTTCTTTGTCCATCAGCTTGCCCGTAGCGGACACAACCATCTGGGCAATGTCCTTCTTCGCGCCTTCGAGCATGGCATTGCGCTCCTGCTCGGCGGCACCGCGGGCATTCTTGAGCAGCTTGTCCGCGTCTGCCTGTGCGCGCTGCATCCGCTCCTGACGCTGACGGTCAGCTTCCTGCGCGGCAGCGGCGTTCTTCTGGCGGATTTCTTCATCCGCACCCGCCAGCTTCGCGTTATACTCCGCCAGCGTCGCTTCCGCCTGCGACTTCGCCTCCTGCGCCTGCTTCTCCAAATCAGCAAAATGATCCTCGCGCTTCTTCATGAAGGCGACAACCGGCTTATACAGCAGCATGTACAGCCCGAACGCCAGAATCACGAAATTGAACATGTGCAGCAGAATCTGCTGGAAATTGATATTCAGCGGCATATCTTCACCTGACTGAACAGACGTTTATAGCCGTCTGTTCCCTTTCCTGCTCAAAGAAATTACAGAACGAAAACGACCAGAATCGCAACAATCAGGGCGTAAATGATAGCCGTTTCGATGAAGACCAGACCAATCATCAGGCTGCCGCGGATGCTGTCGGTCGCTTCGGGCTGACGGGAAATTGCCTCCGTCGCCTTGCCGATGGAAATGCCCATTGCAATAGCGCCTGCGCCAGCAGCCGCCGCAATCGCAATCGCGGCCGCAATCGCCTTCGCGGGAATCGCACTGTCAGTCGCTGCCGCAGCCGCTTCTTCAGCCAGCGCGGGGGCAAACACGGAGAGCATCAGCACAGCCATCAGAGCCAGAACGAGAACGCTTGCAAACTTCTTCATAATCAAAATCCTCCTCAAATCAATTCACCGCCGGAACAGCACCGGCGGGCTTCTTTTCCTTCTTCGCCTTTTTCTTCGGCGGTTCGCTGACCTCGCCGTAGTAGTTGGCGGTCAGCATGGTAAGAACGTAGGTCTGGATGAGCGCGTGCAGAATCGTGAACAGAACGCCCACAAGCACCGGCAGCACGAAGCTCAGAGAAATCGTGTAGTACACCAGTTCCGACACCAGCAGACCGCTCAGCAGCGCGCCGAAAAGTCGGAAGCTCATGGAGATGGGCAGGGAAAATTCTTTCAGCGTGAGCAGGATGCCGCGTCCGCCATTGCTGGCAATGCCGCCGGACATGATGACGCCGTAGGACATCAGACCCATCGCAATCGCCGCGTTGATGTCAGACAGCGGCGCAGGCAGGGACATCGACATTCCCTCCGTCGTCACGCTCTGAATGCCCAGCAGTTCAAAGAGCGTACCAACCGCGATGTACAGCCCCGCGCTGAATATGTACACGCCGAGGAACCCGTTGCGGTGCGGGCTGTACGACTTCGCCATATCCCGGAAGAACGAAACCAGCGCTTCCAGTGCGCTCTGCAGCTTGCCGGGAACGAGCTTGAAGTGCGGAATTGCGAAAATTCGCAGCAGTGCCGCCACAACCAGCAGCAGTCCCGTAACCACCCAGTCGGAAATGACCGATGGATTCACCCTCATGCCCAGAAAAGCCATCTGGTTGTCTTCATGCAGCACGGCATCCTTCATGACCGCCTGAATGGACTCGGTTTTCTCTCCGCCGGGGTCAGTCAGAAAGATGGCTGCAAGCAAGGCCGCCAGCAGTACGATCATCACAAGGATGAGCCGTACACGGCTGTTTTTCTTCTCTTGCTTCATATTATACCTCGCTTCCGTGAGTTACTTTTGGGGGAAATCATGCACATTATAGCACCGAGATTCGGAATTTGCAATACGGAAAAACGATTTCTTAGCGTAACTAGATTGGACAAATTCAGCTGCGTCTGCGCGCAGAAAAATCCGCCGCGGCAAGACTGTTTGCGGCGGCGGACTTCCTATTTATATTACCGTTTGTGAGTTGCGTTCTCCTTCAATTCCCGATGCTCTTCTTTCAGTTCCTGCTTGAGCGTCCGGTCGATTTCCGCCGTTTCCTTGCGGATAGCGCTGATGTCCTTCTCGATGAGCGGATTCTGCTCCATATCCTCGCGGATGAACATCAGTGCGAAGGCTGCCAGCAGCAGCAGGCACGAAATCCAGATGGCATGTGCGCCGATGCGCCCTGCACTGACGCTGCCAATGCCCGCGCCCAGCGCAAAGAGCAGGATGATGCCGAAGTAACGCAGCATCCGATCTTTCGCGTGCGGTTCGTGCGTTTTGCTCCAAATGCAGAACGCCTCGACACCGCTGCGCAGGTCGCCAATGCACATCGTGCTGGCAAACGCATAGCCGTCCACCTTGCGGAACGCCTGCACCTGCATCGCGCAGGAGAACGACACGATGGCGTTCGCCAGCAGATTGCAGCTTTCGGGCAGGAAGCCGACAATCAGCAGCAGGAGCATTTCTCCCAGCACGACCAGCTGCCGCCAGTGCAGGCGCTGCATGGAGCGGAAGCGCTCGCGCATTCTCTCCGCCACCAGCACACCGAAGGCAAACGCGCACAGCGGGATGAAGTAGTGCAGTACCATCCCCCACTGCCCGTCCATGATATGCGCGCTGAGCAGGACGATGTTGCCCGTCTGCGCGTTGGCGAACACCTTGCCGCGAAACAAGTAGGTATACGCATCCTGCAAGCCGCCGGACAAGGACAAAAAGACGGCTGTCAGGAAAGACTCCGACATTTGACCGTGATGCATTGTTTTCATACCAATTTCCTCTTTTCGGATGAAGGTGTGGCGCTTCATCACGCCTATTATAGCACCACTGTCAAGCGGCGGAACAAAAAAGCTGCCACAAAAGTACGGCAGTTTGATGTTATTTGTTGCCTGATGTGACGAACGCAATCGCCTGCAGATACCCTTGCATGACCGCCTCAAACTCGAATTGCGGAATATACTGGCGGCAGTTCTGCGAATAGCGCCGCTGAATTTCCTCGCTGCCCAGAATGCTGTCGATGGCTTCCGCCAGCGCGTCGGCATCCTCCGGGTCAACAATCAGCCCGTTTTCGCCCGGATGCACGGTGTCATACGCGCCGTCGGCATACTTCGACGCGACAATCGGCGTACCGGAGCAGAGCGCTTCCAGCAGCACAAGTCCGAAGCAGTCCTCGCGGGTCGGCAGAACAAACACGCTCGCCCGGCGATACGCATCCGCCAGCGGCTCGCCAGACTGGAATCCCAGCCAGCGAATGTGCTGCGCAACGTGCATTTCTTCCGCCATCGCCATCAATTTCGCCTTCTCCTCCGCCTCGCCGTCGCCGACAATCAGCAGTTCAAACGGCTGATGCAGCTTCGGCAGCGCGCGCAGGAGCAAATCCAGCCCTTTCAGGGGGATAATTCTGCCCACAAACAGCAGCGTATGCTGATTTTCGCGCTTTTCGGCATAGCGGAAGCGGGAAATATCCACCGTCAGCAGACTGATGAAGATTTTCCGCTCCGGCACGCCCCAGTGCAGCAGCTTTTCCTTCGCTTTGGTGCTGCTGGCAATGCACGCATCGGCATGGTGGATGATGATATGCCGCATGAGCTTCTGCACGCGCCCGATGTTCCGCTCCGAACGCAGCGTGCCGTCCGTGAGGTGGATGAACTTCCTGCCGTGGCGCTTGCACCAGAGCGATGCTTTCAGCGCGGACGGGTTGTACTCCCACGCAATCACCACATCCGGGTTGATGCGCGTGATTTCCCTCGTCAGGTGCTGCGGAATATGCAGGTAATGCACATCCCCTTCGCCCTTGTGCTTGATGATTTTGGATTCCAGAATCGTCGATTGCAGGAGTTTGCGCTCGTCAATCACCCACTGCCGGTTGTCCTCATTGCGATTCGTGTAAATGACGAAAAACTCGTGCGTCTGCTGATGCGTCTGCATATAGTAGAACAAATCTACCCGATACGGCGCAGGGATATTCGTAATCAGAAGCACTTTACTCATCCGGCATCCTCCGCCTCCAGTAGTTTTGGCATTGCTTCCGTTTCGAGAGACAGCATATACCAATTTATGCGTTCACCATCCAGAAGCCGCACTGCCTCGCCACCGTGTAGGGGCTGTACGGATGGAACGGCGTGGTTTCGCGCTGCAGAATCTCCTCCAGCTTGCAGCTTTTCGCCAGCTATTCTTGAAAAATAGATACACTGCCATTATAAAGAAGTAACTTTCAAAAAGCACAGGGGGATAGAAACCATTGTCAGTATAATCTTGGGTTTCATATCATTTGCACATGCTGCCGAATGACACCTTTCTTCAGCAGGATGTTTGCGTACTGCGCGCTTTCGCCTGTCGCGACAATGCAGTACGCTTTTTTCGCGCACTCGTAGTAGGCAAAGCGGTCGATTGTCTGGATTTTCGCGTCCGGCTCATAAGCCGTCAGCGTCGCGCGGTATTCGTCCCAAATCACGGGTTTTATTGGGTCGCCCGGCACAACCGACATCAGCACAAAATTGCTTTCATCATATTGATCCAGCGGGAACAGCGGCAGAATCGCACGCAGCAGTTCCGTCGCGCCGATGCCATCCGCACGAACGACGCGCTGCCCCATGCTTTCTGCGGGGAAATTCGCGTCCGCCAGCACAATCTCGTCCCCATGCCCCATCTCGCACAGCACTTTCAGCAGTTCCGGCGAAATCAGCGGGGAAATACCCTTCAGCATGATCGTACCTCCTCAAACTAATGTGCAGTCCCACACGTCCACGCCGCAGTCCTGAAATGTATCATGCAGGCGCGCGTTCAGCTGCTCCCTCGTCATGCCGCGCTTGAGCAGCACCTGCAGGAATCCGCCGCCTCCCGCGCCGCAAATCATGCGCCCATCAATCAGGTCGTCAATCGCAAGAAAAATCTGGTCGATGCAGGTGTTGGTGCTGCCCGCGTCAATCGTCTTGGAAAGCTCCCAGTGGCGATTCAGCAGCTTCGCGAAGTCATCCACATGCCCACGCTCCAGTTCAAACGCCATCATCACGGCGATTCGCTGAATTTCCTCCAGCGCGTACAGGCTGTCCGGCGCATTGCTGATGTAGCGGCCCACCACATCGCGCAGGAGATTCCGCGCAAGGCGGCGCTGGCCGGTATAAATCAGGGTGAAACGCGCGTTCAGTTCCGCCTTGGTGTCCTCCGACAGAGCGATATGGCGGACGTTCAATTTCTGCCGAATGCCCGCGGGCGCGGTGATGAGCTTCAGTCCCGGCGTCATGCCGCCGACTTGATCCTGCCAGCCACCGCCGGTGGACATAATCTGCTCGACGCACATGGCGTGCTCATACAAATCGTCCTCCGTGTGCGCCACGCCGAAATACTGGAAAAGCGCTTTGACGCACGCGCCTGCAAGAATGCTGCTCGTGCCCAGACCGCTACCCTTCGGCACGCCGTGCATCTGCGTAGAGACGTACAGTCCGCCGATTTTCGCCGTAATATCCGTCAATTCGCCGCCCTCGCGCGGAATCACGCCGCAGGCAATCAGCGCTGCCTTGTGCAGCACAAACGAGTCGTAGGGATTGTGGCACTCCTGCAAGTCCGAAATTGCCGTGAATTCCCCGCGCGCGCCCATATCCGCGCTTTCCAGCACGACCATCGGCTTCGGCAGACGGCGCACATGCACCTCCACGGGATACTCGCCGCCCAGCAGAATCGCGGCATTGAGCACCGTTCCGCCCTTTTCGTTGCAGTACGGCGGCGTATCGCTCCAGCCGCCGCCCCAGTTGACCCGCAGCGGCAGACGCACCGCTGCTTCTTCTTCCACTGGCTGATGATGTGCGCAAAGCCCCGTGCCGTGCGCTGCCGCGCCCGCAAGCACCATGCGCTGAATCTCCTCAAAAGCCCGCTTGATGTACGCCTCCCCTTCCTGCGAATCACCCAGTACTTTACCGAGGCAGTAGAAGATTCGCATCCGTGTGAACACGTCTGCCGATGCCGCCTTTTCCGCAATCAGGCGGCGCTGATAGGCGCTGATGGCAGCATCCCGAAAAATTTCCTTCGCTTCCTCGATTGTGCCGCCGCGGCGAATCACAGACAAGAAGCGCTCGACCTTCACGGCTTTGCGCAGGTGCGTCTCCCATTCCAGAATCGCCGCCGTGTCCGCGCTGTTGAACGAGCTGCACAGGCTGACGCGCTCCGCCGATGCCCACGCGTCATAATCCCCCGCGCCCATTGCCAGCGCGTAGACATTCAGCGCCGCATCCACCGATTCCGCCATAGAATCGCAGACCGGGTAGATTTTCGCCTGCCACAGCGAATGGTCATCCTCATCCCACACGTTCCCGAACGCAGCCATTGAGCCGCCCAAGAACGTGCCTTCCTTCGGATTGTCCGCCACGCCGTAAATCCGCGTCACAAAGCGCCCGTCCGTCAACTTCAGGCTGTGCATGACGACATTCGCCGGAATGTTCTTTCCGCTGACTGTAACATGCGAAAGCACCGTACCGCTGCCGATAATCGCGCCGCCCATCACATGGCTGTCCTCCAGATAGCAATCGTCATGGATGCAGCAGCCCTCCTCCACCATCGCGTTATTCAGCGCATAATTCGCCGATGAGCAGCAGCCGGACACACACTTCTTCCAGTCCAAGAAGCTGTACGCCGGCACGCCGTCTGTCATCAGCGTACGCAGTTCATGCGTCGTGCCAAAGTGAATGAACGACGCGGGCGCCAGCCGCAGCAGACGCATCCGATACTTCCGCAGCACCTGCCAGACAGCGGTGCGGCAGGCGTGCAGCTCCTCAGTGAACGAGCCATCCGGCTTTTCGCGGTAGAACTGTTCCAAGGTCGAACGGCTTGCCAGCGGATAGAGGAAATCACCATAGAAGGACAGCCGCGCGCGGTCATTCACAAAAGCCGCAAACTTTGCGGGCGTATCCACCAGCGTATACAAATCCGCCAGCAAATCCGCGCTGAACAGCACCGCGCCGGTGTCAATATCCACCTTGCCCTGCGCATTGACCGCCCCTCGGCTCGTCAGCGTCTCCACCGTCTGTTTATGCAGGAACTCGCCAACGTTACCCTGTTCATCCATCTGGAACACGCCATGGTTCTTGCCCGTTTCCACGTCCTCTTTGAAGGAAATCGCCGCCGCGCCGGATGCGGGCGCATCAATCTGCAGCGGATTGAATAGCAGCAGCACATCTCCCGACAGCACAAGCATCCCGTCCCGAATCCGCGATGGCACGCCGCTCATGCCAATGATGAACTCGTCAAACAGCGTCGAGCGCCTGCCGTTGGGCAGCTCACGCGGGACAGGCGAAAGCAGCTTGCCGCACGCGCTGTACTGCGGCACGCGCTTGCTGTCCCCGCCTGAATGGATGCACAGAATGCGCTTGCCCGCAAATGTGCCTTCCTGCGTGCAGACATAACGAAGCGCATTGAGCGTCGCGCCGCCGCTGCCCACGCGCAGCCCGTCCGGGTCAGGCAGAACGGCATAGTGCGTCCGCGCAGGCAGGAGGTTTTTCGCCCGGCGAATGGCAATCTGCTGGCGATACGCATTCGCCTGCGCCTCATTGGACGCGGTGAGTATGATATAATCCCAGACCGGGAAATCAGCCCTGTGCAGCGAGCGGCGGTAGTCCTCCCACGCGTCGAGATACGACTGACGCAGGAACAACGAATACGAATTACCCATGGCGACTCCTTTTGCATTGCAGCAGCTTAGGGGGCAGGGTTGCGCCCCTGTAAATTATTGTACAACGCAGCACTGCAAAAATCAAGGGGTATTTGGCGAATGTTGGGTAATGTTATGGAATGCTGGACGCAAAAAAATGGGAGACTGCGCAGGGCAATCTCCCAACAGGGTTTACTTCGCGTATACATAATGGTAATAATTCTTCTTGGCGTACGTTTCCGCATACGAACCGGGCGTGACCACCCACACCAGTTTGTCCTTCTTGCAGCCGTCAAACGCTGTCGAATCAATTTTCGTGACCGAAGCCGGAATCGTGATGCGCGTCAAGGAAGTGCAATCCCAGAAAGCACGGAAATCAATGGTAGTCACCGTATCCGGAATCACGATTTCTTTCAGTGAAATGCAGCCGTAGAAGAAGTAATCGCTGATAGATTTCACGTTCTCTGGGAATACAAATTCCACCATATAGTTGCAGAAGCTCACACCATAGCCGGGCAGGTACGTGAGGTATTTCGGGAATACAATCCGCGTTGCGCTTCGGCATCCGCCAAACACATGATTGCCCATTTTTACCACAGAATCTGGCACAATGATTTCCTGCAGCGAGGTGCAGCCGCTAAACGCTTCTTCCTCGATGGTCGTCACGCTGTCTGGAATCACAATTTCAGGCAGACCATAGCAATGCTTGAAAGCTGCTGTGCCAATCGTCTCCATCGTATCCGGCAGGGTGACATTTGCAAGGGCTTTGCATTCCCTAAATACTTCGTTTGGCAGCCGCGTCAGATTGCCGATTTTGCCGACCGTCACCAGCGATCTGCATTCCTCAAACGCATTCTTGCCAAGGCTGGTGATGGATTCGAGGCTGACCACCGTTTCCAGCGTGCCGCAGTAGCTGAACGCCTTCTCCCCAATGCTGGTGACATTCGACAAATCAAGCGACTTCAGCGAAGTGCAGGCGATGAACGCTTCCCTTCCGATTTCTGCCGCAACACCATCCAAACCAAGCGTCTCCAGTTTGCGGCATTCTTCAAAGGCATTCGCGCCAATGTACGTCACATTCGGTGCTGCGCCGAACGTGGTCAGCGAAGTTGCATTCCGGAACGCTGAGTCGCCGATATACTCCAAGCTGGGCAGGTCGCCCACCGTCACCAGCGTCCGATTGGACAGACCAGATGCGCCAATCCTCCGCAAGCGCGGCAGATTTGCAACTTCCGGGATGTTCGCGCTGTCCAGTGCGCTCGCGCCGATTTCTTCCAGCGCCGGCAAATCACGCAGTCCGGTCACTTTCGGGCAGCCGCCGAACGCGTAGCCGCCGATAATGCGCAGGTGCTGCAAGCCATCCAGCGAAAGCACCAACTTTTGGTCGGATATAAACGCGCCGCCGCCGATTTCCTCTATCGCGTCCAGCGTGCCGATATTCACCAGTTCATCGCAGTTTGAAAACGCGCAAGCGCCGATGCGCTTCATCCGCTCAAACGTGCCAATGTCCGTCAAATAGCCGCAGGAGTAGAACGAGTACTCGCCGATTTCCGTCACTGTTTCCGGCAGCTTCACGGTTTCAATATAGTAGCAGGATTGGAACACGCGGTCGGGAATGCGCGTCACTTTCGCCTGCCAGTCCACTTTCTTGATGCCGTCGCAGTCGCAGAACGCACCCTCGCCGACATTCAGCAGCTTTTCGCCAATCGTCACTTCTGTCAGTTTCTTGCACTGGCGGAAGGCGTACTCGCCGATTTCCGTCAGCGTGTCCGGCAGCAGCTCGGCGTTCCAGAGCGTACATTTGTCGAACGCGTAGCTGCCGACGCGCGTCAGGTTCGGCGGCAGGGCGCAGTTTTCCAGCTTCTTGCAGCCTGCAAAGGCAGAATCACCGATTTCCAGCAGCCCTTCCGGCACCGTGACCGTCACCAGTCCTTCGCAGTTCTCGAACATATGCGCCGAAATGCCCGTCAGCGACGCGGGCAGGGTGATTTCCGGCAGGCTGAGGCAGCGATAAAAAGCGCTCTCCCCCATTTCGGTGATGTTGTCGGACAGCTGCACCGTTTTCAAGCTCACGCAGCTGTCAAAGGCATGTGCGCCAATCTTGGTCACGCTCTCCGGAATCGTGATTTCCGTCAGATACCAGCAGTTTGCAAAAGCATAATCGCCGATTTCCGTCACGCCCTCCGGAATGCGGATTTCCCGCAGTTCCCCGTCGCCGTAAAATGCGTACTCCTCGATGCGGGAGACATTCGCCGGCAGGGTATACACCGTGCCTTCGGAGGATTGCACCGTCTCGGCAGCCGCCGCACCGCCGCCCAGTACCAGCAGCGTCAGCGCACCCGCCATTAGCTTCGTCGTTCTCATGAATTTCCACCCCTTCCTTCCATGATTATACGCCTTTTCACGAAAAAGTCAATTCTTTGGCGTAATTATTTACAATTGGCAAAAGCGAAAGAAGTACAATTGTACTTATGGAGTGTGTGTCTGTCAGTTTTCTTTCTATTCTATAACGGCGGATTCGTCATCCTGCCCGCCCGCTGTTGAAATTCCCCCGTAATTTTGCTATAATCATTCTCGGTATTTCTGCTGATTCAGGAGGACGCGGCATTGAGGCATGGCGGCAATGTTTGGGAAGGTCAGCCAGCGGATTGGCTGGACTTTTCCGCGAATCTGCGACCAGAGGGAACGCCCGCGTGGGTGATGGACACCATGCGTGCGGCGCTTTCGCAGGCGTGTTATTATCCTGACCGCGCGATGCGGGCGGCGCGCGCGGGGCTGGCGCTGTATCTCGGCGTGGACGAAAACTGCGTGCTGCCGACAGCAGGCGGCGCGGCGGCGATTGACCTGACGCTCGGCGTTCGGCGCGGCGCGATGCATGTGCAGCAGCCGACGTTCGGGGAATATGCGGAGCGGGCAAAGGCGCACGGGCGGCGGATGGCAGCAAATCAGGCGATTCAGGCGGATGACACGGTGGTTATATGCAATCCGAACAATCCGACAGGCACGCTGCTTTCGCCGAATGACGTGCTGCGGATGCACCGCGACGTGCGGAACAGCGGCGGCGAGCTGATTGTGGATGAGGCGTTCATCGACTATTGCCCGGATGCTACGGTTCGCCACCATGTGCAGGATGGTTTGACGGTGGTTGGGTCGTTGACGAAGATTCTGTGCATTCCGGGCGTGCGGCTGGGGTACATCTGCGCCGCGCCGGAACAGATTGCACGCTTGCAGGAGCGGGCAGTCACATGGTCGCTGAACGTGCTGGCGTCGGCGGTTGCGGCGGAGCTGCCCCGTCATCAGGCGGAAATTGCGGCGGATGCACAGGCGAATCAGGCGCGGGCGGAGCGGTTCGCGCGGTGCTTGCAGGAGATGGGCGTGCGTGTGACAGCGGGGTGCGTACCGTTCCTGCTGGCTGATTTCGGGCACGACATGACGAAAACGGTGCAGCACCTGCGGGCGCAGCACATTTTGGTGCGGACGTGCGATTCGTTCGGCTTGCCCGCGAATTATCTGCGCTTGGCAGTGAAAACGGACGCGGAAAACGATTTGCTGATGGAAGTATTATATAGGGAGAATTTCGATGCGCGGTAAGAGTTTGATGGTGATGGGGACGGCGTCGTCCGTTGGCAAAAGCGTGCTGTGCAGCGCGTTTCTGCGCATCATGAAGCAGGATGGATACAAGGTTGCGCCGTTCAAAGCGCAAAACATGGCGTTAAATTCGTTCGTCACTAAGGACGGCTTGGAAATGGGGCGTGCGCAGGTGACGCAGGCGCAGGCGGCAGGCGTTGAACCGGATGTGCGCATGAATCCCGTGCTGCTCAAACCCACGAGCGATCGCCGCAGTCAGGTGATTGTGGACGGCAAAGCCATCAGCACAATGACTGCGATGGAGTATCACCGCTACAAGCCTGCCCTGCGCGAACGCATCAAGGCGACGTATGACGCGCTGGAATCCACCGTGGACTGCGTAGTCATTGAGGGTGCGGGCAGTCCGGCGGAAATCAACCTGCGCGCCGGGGACATCGTGAATATGTCAATGGCAGAATCCGCCGATGCGCCGGTGCTGCTGGTGGGCGACATCAACTTGGGGGGCGTGTTCGCGTCGCTGCTGGGCACCGTGATGCTGCTGACGGACGAGGAACGCGCCCGCGTGAAGGGCGTCATCATCAACAAATTCCGCGGCGATGTGAAGATTCTTGAACCGGGACTCAGGATGCTGGAGGAGCGCATTCACATTCCCGTATTAGGCGTTGTGCCGTGGATGGACGTGGGGCTGGAGGATGAGGACAGCGTAACCGAACGTTTCAGCCGCATGATGGGTCAGGGGGATTTGGACGTTGCCGTGGTGAAGCTGAAGCACATCTCCAACTTCACGGATTTCCAGTCCTTGGCGCTTCAGCCCGGCGTGAAGGTGCGCTATGCCCAGACCGCGAAGGAGGTCGAAAATGCCGACCTGATTGTCCTCCCCGGCACGAAAAACACCATCGAGGATTTGATTGACCTGCGCAACCGCGGCTTGGACGCCGCCATCATCCGCCACGCGCGCAAGGGCGGCATGGTCATCGGCGTGTGCGGCGGATACCAGATGCTGGGCAAAAAGCTGCACGACCCCGACCATGTGGAATCGCGCGTGCCGGAGCTGGCGGGTCTGGACTTGCTGGACATGGAGGTCACCTTCGCAAGGGAGAAGGAAACCGCGCAGGCCAGCGGCGTCGTCGATGCGTCCGGCTGGCTGGCATCATCGAACGGCATTCTGGTGGACGGCTACGAGATTCACGCCGGGCAAAATCAGTTCGGCGAAAGGGCGCTGCCGTGGCTGCGCATCGGCAATCGTGTGGACGGCGTGATGAACGAGCGCGGCAACGTGCTTGGCAGCTATTTGCACGGCTTGTTTGATGACGGGCAGCTGTTCGCCGCCATCGCCGCGCACATCCGCAAAGAAAAGGGCATCGACACCGAAACGCAAGCCCCGATGACCCTCGATGAATACCGCGAGCGCGAGTTCGACCGCATTGCTGATATTGTCCGCGCAAGCGTCGATATGGACGCCATCTACCGCATTGTACGGGGCGAGGTGTAAGCAATGAGCGATTGGATTTGGGCGCTGATAATCGGCTTCGTGCTGGATTTGCTGCTGGGCGACCCGGCATGGCTGTATCACCCGGTGTGCATCATCGGCAAGTACATCGGCTGGATGGAAAAGAAGCTGCGGCGGCGCGGCGGCAATCTGCGGAAAAGCGCCGTGTTCCTGACCGCCTCCACCGTACTGCTGACAATGGCGGTTGTCGCGCTGATTTTGATGCTTTGCGGGCTGCTGGGGCGCATTCCCCTGCTGATTGCCATGGCCCTGCTGGACTGGATGGGCATTGCCATCACGAGTATGGCGAAGGAAGCGCGCGGCGTGGAAAAAGCGCTGGGGAATGGCATCGCCGCCGGGCGGACGCAGGTGGCGCGGATTGTCGGGCGCGACACGCAGGAATTAAGTGAGGAAGAAATCATCAAAGCAACCGTCGAAACAGTGTCGGAGAACACGACGGACGGCGTAATTTCTCCCCTGCTGTACGCTGCCATCGGCGGGCCAATCCTCCTGTGGGGATTCAAAGCCGCCAGCACGCTGGATTCGATGGTTGGATACTTGGACGAGAAATACCGCGACATCGGCTGGTCGAGCGCAAGGTTAGATGACGTGCTGAACTACATTCCGGCGCGTTTGACGGCGCTGCTGATGGTGATTGCTTCCTATTTAATAGGTTTGGACGGCAAAAACGCCTTTCGCATCGTCCGCCGCGACCACGCCAACCACAAAAGCCCCAACTGCGCGTGGAGCGAATCCGCGGCGGCGGGGGCGCTGCACATTCAACTCGGCGGGACACACAATTACTTCGGCAAACCCGTCGAAAAACCAACCATCGGCGACGCGGATCGGCCTGCCGAACGCGCGGATATCCGCCGTGCAAACCGTTTGCTGTATGCAAGCAGTCTGCTGATGATGGTTTTGATTGTACTGATTGCCATTGTACGATGAGGTGAGCATATGCCGGAGCAAAACAAACATTACAACTTTTTTCAGAACAAGGAATGTGAATATTTTCCCTGCCACAAGGGCGTGAAGGAAGAGGATTTCAACTGCCTTTTCTGTTACTGCCCACTGTACACGCTGGGCAAGCACTGCGGCGGTAACTGCACCTACACGGAATCAGGCATCAAAAGCTGCCAGCACTGTGCTTTCCCGCACCAGAAGAAGAATTATGATGCGATTATCGCGCGCTTCCGCGAAATTGCCGCCGTCGCCGCGCGCTCGGACAGGGAGGACAAATGAACGCACAGGAACAGGCGCAATTTCGGTGGAATCACGTCGCGAAGCCGCTGAATTCGCTGGGAAAGCTGGAACAGCTTGTCGTGCAGATCGCGGGGATTCAGCAGACGGCGGACGTTTGCATCAACAAACGTTGCGTGCTGATTTGCTGCGGCGACCACGGCGTAGTGGCGGAGGGCGTGAGCCAATCCGGCAGCGAGGTAACGGCACTCGTGGCGCAGTCCATCGTCGCGGGCACGGCGAACATCAACCTGATGGCATCCGTCTCCGGAACGGATGTGTACGCGCTGGATTTCGGTATGTCGACGCCCGTCATGGGGACGATAGACTGCCGCATCGCCGCCGGAACACGCAATATGGCGCGTGAACCCGCGATGACCCGCGCGCAGGCGGAACAGGCGGTTCAAGCGGGTATCGACGCGGTCGCCCGCATGAAAGCGCGTGGGTATCAGCTGATTGCCACGGGCGAAATGGGCATCGGGAACACAACCGCCTCCACCGCCATGGCATGCGCATTCCTGTGCTGTTCGCCGGAGGATATCACCGGGCGCGGCGCGGGTTTGTCGGACGCGGGCTTGCAGCGCAAAAAGGCTGCCATTCAGCGCGCCCTGAGCATCCATCGCCCGAATGCGGATGATGCGCTGGACGTGCTGGCGAAAGTCGGCGGATTCGAGATTGCCGGGATGGTCGGCATCTTTCTGGGCGGACTGCGCCATCATCTGCCGATTGTCATCGACGGTGTGATTTCGGCAGTCGCGGCACTCACGGCAGTGCGCATCGACCCGGCGTCAAAATCCGCCATGCTCCCCTCGCACATGAGCCACGAGCCAGCCGTGGTGCGCATCATGTCGGAATTGGGCATGTTCCCCATCATCCACGCCGATATGGCGCTGGGCGAAGGCACAGGCGCGGTGTCGCTGATTCCCCTGCTGGATATGGCGCTCAAGGTTTACCACGGGCCGCACACCTTCGACGAATTGGGCATTTCGGCCTACGAGCCACAGGAGGGCAAAGCATGATTGTGCTGGTCACGGGCGGCAGCGGCTGCGGCAAATCCACATGGGCGGAGAAGCTGGTCAGCGCGCTTCCAGCGGAAAAGCGCGTGTATATCGCGACCATGCAGGTGTACGACGAAGAATCCGTGCAGCGAGTGGCGCGGCATCGGGCACAGCGCGCGGACAAGGGTTTCACGACCATCGAGTGTGAAAAGAACCTTGCGTCGGCGGATGTCCCCGAAGGCAGCGTCGTTCTGCTGGAAGATTTGGTCAACCTGATGGCGAACGAGATGTTTGGCGGCGGCGATACGTCCCGCATCCTCCCGGCGCTAAACGCCCTCGCGTGCAAGTGCCAGCACCTGATTCTGGTCACGAACGACGTTTTTTCCGACGGCATCCATTATCCCGACTCCACGCAGGATTATCTGCGGCAGTTGGCAAAAATCAACGCTGAAGCCGCAAAAATGGCGGACTGCGTGGTCGAAGTCGTCTATTCCATCCCCGTCTGTGTGAAAGGAGCGCTCCCATGCGTGTAATCCGCTCGCTGTGCATCGCGTTTTCCACCTATTCGCGCATTCCTGTGCCGCAGGTGGCTTGGACAGACGAAAACCGCAAGTATTCGATGTGTTTTTTCCCGCTCATCGGCGCGGTAATTGGGCTGCTGCTGTGGGGCTGGCTGGCGCTGTGTGACGCGCTGGGCTTCGGAGCCTTGCTGCGCGGCGCGGTCGGGGCGCTGCTGCCGATTCTCGTCACTGGCGGCATCCACATGGACGGTTTCATGGACACCAGCGACGCACTGGCATCATGGCAATCGCCGGAAAAACGGCTGGAAATCCTCAAGGACAGCCACGTCGGAGCATTCGCTGTGCTGGGCTGTGCGGGTTATCTGCTGCTGGACGCGGCGCTGCTCAGCGAACTGCCGACGACCCTTGCGCCGATGATGATTGGCTGCTTCATGCTGTCACGGGCGTTCAGCGCGTGGGCAATGTCCGCGTTCAGGAGTGCCCGCCCCAAGGGGATGCTCGATGCTTTTGCGCAGGCGGCACAGCGGCGGATGCTGACCATCAGCTGCACGGTGTACGCCGTTCTCTGCGCAGTGCTATGGGCGATTGTCGGCGGATGGCTGGCGATTCCGTGCCTGTTAGCCGCGATTCTGTGCGCATGGTACTATCGGCACATGTCGTACAAACAGTTCGGCGGCATCACCGGCGACCTTGCGGGCTGGTTTCTGCAAATCACAGAACTCACACTGACGGCAGTCATTGTCATCGGAGGAAAACTATTATGAAGCTGTACATTGGCGGCGTTTATCAAGGTCAGGAAGAACTCGCCCGCGCGGAGAATCCCGGACTTCCCTGCTATCCTGATTTTCACGAAGCCATCCGCCGCACCGTCTTGGAGGCGCATCAAGACCCGCGCGAATTTGCCCGGCAGTTCTGCGCCGCGCACCCGGACGCCATCGTCGTCGCGAACGAAGTCGGCGCGGGCGTCGTGCCGATTGCAAAGGAGGAACGCCTCTTCCGCGAAGCGGTCGGGCGCGCGCTGTGCATCGTCGCGCAGGAATCGGAAAGCGTCACGCGCTGCGTCTGCGGAATCGGGGTGCGCATCAAATGAAGTGGATTCTCATCCGCCACGGGCAGACGCAGGGGAACCGTGAGCACCGCTACATCGGCTGCCGCACGGACGATCCGCTGTGCCCCGAAGGAATTGCGCAATTGCAGAATCGGCACTATCCGCCCGTGTCGCGCGTGTTTGTCAGCCCCATGCGCCGCTGCGTGGAAACGGCGGATTTCCTCTACCCTGGCGTTCCGCAGACCATCATCGGCAGCTTCCGCGAGTGCGATTTTGGCGACTTTGAGAACAAAAATTACGCAGAACTAAACGGCCGCGCCGACTATCAGGCGTGGATTGATTCCGGCGGCGAGCTGCCCTTCCCGCATGGCGAAAGCAGGGCGCAGTTTGCCGCACGGTGTGTGACCGCATTCGAGCAGATTCGCCAGCAGGACGAGGACTGCGCGGTGGTGGCGCACGGCGGAACGCTCATGGCGATTATGGAAAAGTTTGCTGTGCCGGAGGGCGGGTATTTTGACTTCCAAGCCGGGAATGGAGAAGGGTTTGTGATGGAGGAGGATGGGCGTTACGCGAGGATTGCAATCAAATAGAGGGGCAGCACGCGCTCCCCTCTTGCGGCATCACAGGTCGGTTCGATTCTCTTCCGCTTCCCAATCCACTTGGAAGGTGAGCGTCCCCTTTTCGGTGTCAACCACCTTTTTCAGGATACGGCTGTTTCCGTCAGGACGGATGAACCCCGCATCCCGCGCTTCCTTGCTGCCGACCGTCGCAAAGTAAGCAGTAATGTGACCGCCGTTTCCTTTTCTCGGTGTCAGTCTCATTGCTTCTTGTAGAGCTTGTAGACCAGCACGACGAGAATCGCCGCGAGGACAACCTGAATTACGTCCAGTACGATTTCCATGCCTGCTTTTCCTCCCCCTGCCTGATGGTTTCATCATAGCATAGTTTTGCACCCGCGTCAAATGTTTTTTGTGATTTTTTGCTGCTAAAATCACTTTTGCCTATTGCATCCTGCAATCCGTATGTTATAATAGAATTGTCAATAAACGCCATCAGAAAGGAGATGTCCACATGGACGAACATGGAGAATCCGGCTTGACGGATTATCAGCTGCGCTTTCTACTTCGCGAACTGCTTGCCTACGCAGAGCTAGCCCCGGATAAAGACGCGATTGTCAAGCATCTGGAAGAGCTTCTGCGTGACGGCGAGAATGACTGATATGCATTATTTTACAGAAAGGTGGCATTGAACATGACAAATCAGCGTTTCGATGAGCTCCTCAAGCAAATCAAGGATTACGCGGAGGAATGCAACGACGCGCAGAAGATTATTCAGTACCTCGACAAGCTGATGGAGGACGTGCAGAGCGGCAAAAAGGTTTAAGTTCCGCAGCAGTTTCTGCTGCTTTCCCGCCGAACTTCGCAAAAAATCATAAAAAAAAGACATTTTCCCTCTTGACATGGCGCTGGAAACATGCTATAATTAGTTCTGTTCGCAAGGTTGACCCCTTCGGCGAGAGCCGAAACCTTCGGAACATGACTGGGTGTAGCGCAGTTTGGTAGCGTGCTTGAATGGGGTTCAAGAGGCCGGAAGTTCGAATCTTCTCACCCAGACATCGAAGCGATTGCAAAATCGCTTCTTTTTTTGCGTTCCAGGGTGAATTTTTGTCTATTACGGTTATGTTTCATGCCGTATAGCACATATTTTCGCAACTGATGCAGATTCGAGTGTATCCAGCTTCTTTCCCCTTTTCCTCCCCGAAAACCGCATTTTCGCCTATTTTCACGCCGTTTCAGGGGGCAATGGGGTTATAACGGGGTTATAAAATTTGCCCGGAATCCCTTGAAATCAGCCGCTTTCAGGGACATGCCGCTGTACCGGCGGGGTTATAAAATTGCGGGAATTCGTCGGCGCTCTCTCATTCGGAAGCCGAATCTACCTCCAAGCGGCTCAGATAGCCAATCATCTTCGCGGCATCCGTCCGCTCCTGCTCCTTGTCCAGCTTCGTGTAGATGGCAAGAATCATGTCAGCATCGGCGTGTCCCATCCAGCTTTGCAGCGTTTTGAGCGGCACTTGCGCGTAGTAGGCCCTGGTGCAGAACTCCACGCGGAAATCGTGGCAGCGGATGTTGATTTCCTTCCACGGCGGCAGCTTGCCCTCCGCCAAGAGCTGCTTCTGCTCGTTGGTCTTGCCGTACCAGCGCTTGTGGATGCCGTTGAGCTTCGTCTCCAAGAAGGTGATGTACGACTCGTACTTGCACGCGAAGGCGGACTGCGACATGATGCCGCCGTTCTCCTTGTGGCAAACCAGCCCGTGCCGCCCTTTCAGCGCCTCTTCCAGCGGAGGAAGCAGCGGCACAGTGCGGATGGCGGAAGCGGTTTTGCCCTTCGTGAGCTTCGGGCGATTGCCTTCGCTGAACGACACAGCGCCGCGGACGGCAATCGTCTTTTTCTCGAAATCCACATCGCGGTCGATGTTCAGGTGAAGCATTTCTCCCCTGCGGAAGCCGGTGTAGAGCATCACCATCGCCGCCAGACCGAAGTCGTGCTCCTGCCATGTACTGCGAATCAGCGCCCGTTCCCACGGCTCCAAACAGCGGTGTCCGCCCGTTTTCTTGCATTTGGGACGCTGTACGCCCGCCATCGGATTGCGAATCAGCGCACCATTGGACACGGCGTTGCGAAAGACGCCGTTCATGAGCGAGGCAAACTTGCTCACATAGGACGAGGAATAGCAGCTCAGCTTGTTGAAGATGGCTTGCAAGTCGTTCGCGTTAATGTCGCAGATGAACCGCTTCCGCGTATGGTCGGCGGCAAAGCGAATCATGTTGGCATATTGCTTCTGCAAGGGTACGCTGCAATCGGAGCGGTAAATTTCCAGCCAATTCAGCGCATAATCCAAAAAGGTAATTCCTTCGAGGTCGTGGCTGAGCCCCATTTGCTCTTTCTGCTTGTACGCATCGCGGGCCTTCATGGCTTCCGCCTGCGTTTTGCCGTAAAACTGCTTGTCATGGTACTTCACCTTGAAGTAGCCGTCGGTACGTTGGGTTAATTTCTGACGAGGCATTGATGTTCCTCCTTATCAATCGCCCCGTGCTGTGTATGCTGATTCAATTGTCAAGGTGCTACGATGATCATAGCACACATCACAGCACGGGGCAAGTACATTTTGCGAAAAATTCAGGTGACAGCAATCGGCGGCTGACCATCCAGCCAGCGCTGAAGCCCTTCCCGGTTGATGAGAATCCTGCTGCCGACGCTGAACGCTGGAAAGCCTGATTTTCGCACTAGTTTCCGCGCCGTGGGCAGGGAAATGTGCAGCTCGTCTGCCAGCTCCGCCATCGTCAGCGTCATCTTGGGGACTTTGTGCGCGGACTCCGCTTGATTTTCTTCCGGCTGTTCGTCCGCTGGAACGCGATTGAACATAGATTCACCTCCGAAATGGAGACGCAGGGCCATATCCGACATGCTGACACGCCGGATGCGAACCTTTTCTGCGTCTCCTATCATTATATTGAAACAATTTGTTTTGCTGATTTGGATATGTCCGGCATGTCAAGCCGCGAAACACCTTGCCGCAGCGGGGACTTCCGCGACATATTCCCCGACATTCGGACGACAGGCAGCATGTCAGAAGGGCGGTTCTTCGTCCACGACGGTGCAGCCGCCAAACGTCAGTTGTGCAGGCGGCGGGATTCGCTCCCAGCCATACTGCCGCCCATACTTGGCAAACTTGCGGGCATTGCGAAACTTCTGCCAGCCGCTGATTTCGCCGCTGGCTATCCCGCTGTCCACAATTTCGCGGATTTCGCGCGTCTCGTAAGTCTTCGGCTCATCGAACGGGTGCGCCAGACATTCCCGGTAAATCTGCAAGGAACAGACCTTGTCCTGCTCGAACGTCTCGAACCATGCGTAGATGCGCCCCGCCAGCGTATCCTCCTGACAATAATCCTGCTGCTGTTTGCGCAAGGCGTCTTCATCCTCCTTGGACAAGTGCGTACTGTACGCGCCGGACTTGTACTGTACCATAATTTCCGCCCACAGCTGCTCAAAATAGTGCCGGGACTCCACCGGATTGTCGAGAATATGGCAGTCGGCTTTCGACGCATCCACCGTCACCGGGAGAAAGCGCCGATTGCCGCTTCTGTCCAAAGGCAGGAAATCCATGCGGTTGGTCGTGCCGGCGAACACGCTTTGCCGGGGATGATCGCCGCCGTATCGGTCGTATGCCATCCGCAGAAAATCCTTGTCGCGGCTGAGAAAAGACTTGATCTCCTCGATGCTTTTGGCGTTCGCCGTCGCGACCATCTCCGAAAGTTCGCAAATCCAATGCCCGTTGAGCCGGTGGTAAATTTCCTTGTCGTCCAGTTTGCTGACATCGTCCGTGAACCATTCCGGCTCCAGCGCAAGAAAGCGGATGAAGGTGGTTTTGCCAGCGCCTTGCCCGCCCACCAGCACCAGCATCAGCTCAAACTTGCAGCCGGGATGAAACACCCGGTTCACCGCGCCGAGCATGAACGTGCGCAGATACTTTTCGTTCGTATCGCTCACTTCCGCGCCAAGAAAATGATGCAGCGCCACCCGGACGCGCGGCACGCCATCCCAGACGAGGCGGTTCAGCCTGTCCCGCACCGGATGGAACGCCTGCGCGGTGGACACGATGTTCAGCGCCGGGTAAATCAGCTTTTCCGACCGCAGTCCGTAGTGTTCTTCCAGATACAGCCGCAGGAATGCAGCGTCCATATCGTCAATCATGTCGCTTTTCCGCGCCCACCAGACGGGGCAAGTCATCGACATACGCTCTTTGAACAGATTTCTGCGGATGTTCCCGGCAAAAACCGGGTCATGGGTCAGCGCTGTGACAAAGTTTTGCAGCGTATTGCGCACCTCGCCGCCAGCGGTGCGGGTCAACTTGGCTTGTACAGATTGATAGGCGGCAGCCATCTGGTCGTCCGGCATCGGCGGCGACCAGTCGATTTTCGTCGTTTCGCTCATGTATTTCTCCTTGCAATGGTTATCGCGCCCACGCATCGGGGCGCTTCTTCGGATAGGCATCATCCCGCAGTTTGGGGCGCAGTTTTTCCACCACGGCTGGGCGCGCCGTCTCCGCAATGCTGCATTTCATGATTTCGTTCATCGCGGGCGACAGCAGCCGTCGCCGCACGTCATCCGCCATCAAAAGCAGCGCGCTGAACACGTCCTCCCTCGCTTTGCTCAGCCACGTCTCCACCACGCCGATGAAGGGAACGCCAAGCCCACTGCTGGGCGACTTGGCTGCCCGAATGGTGCGGTCAACGCCCGCCGCTGCTTTGTCCAGCGCCGTTTGGCTCACGCTCTCGCTGACGGCGGTCACGGCTTTTTCGTAGCAAATGTCCGTCACCTGCTCGATCAGCAAATCCACATCAGACAGGCGGAACAGCTTCGCGTCCAGCTCGGCATCCTTTTCGGCAATCTGCGCGGTCAAGGTCTGAATCTGCTGATTCTGCGCAGTCAGCTGCTTCTGCTGATTCCGGATGGTTTCGAGCTGCTTGGCAATGATGTAATCCAGCTTTTCCAGATGATTCTTGCCGCCGTACTTCACCTGCTCCTCAATGTCCAAGCCGCGCGCCTTCGCGATTTCAATCAGCATCAGCCGATTCATGGCATCGAAGGTGATTTTGTGGTTGTTGTAGCGTCCCGGCGGCTTGTCCGGCTGCGGCAGCGGAATGCCCATGAGCGCCAGCGCCTTTTCCTGCTTCGGCTCGACTTCGCCGTACTTGTTCACATAGTCGAAGCAGTGGCGTTCCTGAATGTGCACCGTTGTTTCGTCGCAGTGCATTGCCCAGTCCAGCATGTGGACGTGTTTGCCGTAGCGCTCCTCAAACTGCTGCTTGAATGCCGTGAAAATGTCCAGCAACTGCTCCGGCGTCGCGCCGATGCCCTCTTTGCCGAACTGGAAGATGGTTTCTTCCGGACAGGTGCGCTTGTCGCGGCGAATCTGCTCCACGGTGCGGTTGCGCTCCGTGTGGCGGCGCTCGGCGTTGCGCGCGCATTGCCCGGCGACATAATCGGAATAATGCCGCTCGTAAAAAATTCGCTCGACCTCCTCAAAGGAAGGAACGTCAGCGCTTCTTTCGCCTGTGCGCATTCCTTTCAGCCAGTCCCAATAGACATTTTCGTGCGTTTTCGCGGGATCAATGTGCTCGGCGTGGGTTACGTCAAAGTTGCGGTCGTTGTGCTTGGTGGTGAACACACCGTTCTTTCCGGCACGACCGTTGTGCCGGGTTGCTCTGATTTTGCTCGTATAGTACCTCCTTGCTTGCGGGCGGCGGGAGCGCAGCGACCGGTTCCCTCTGATTGCGGCAGAGACTACCCACTACAAAGTGACGCACAGCATCACTTTTATCGGTCGGCGCGCCTCCCTGTGGGTCAAAGGTTTCACCTCTGGACTCTGACCAGAGCGCTCCGCCTCTGGACTCCGGCGGGTTTGCCGCCCGTTGGATGCTCATGCCCGCTGGTGCGCGTTTGATGCCGTCTGATGCCATCCAAGTCTCTCCGCGCATCAGCAGAAAGAAATTTGGTGCGTTTCCGCATCAGCTGCCCATCATATCCAGCAGATTGTCGAGGTCGGTCTCGTCCGGCGCGTTCGCGTCCTTCAATGTCTCTGCCGGTGTTTGCCCAGCGCATCGAAGCAGCGATGCTGCCAGCTCCTCGCGGACAATGCCGCGGATTTCCTCCCGCTGCTGACCGTTGAAGCAGGCTCGCCGCGCCTGCCCATAGTACGCATTGACCGCCGCCACGATGGCATCCGCATAGCGCAAGTGCTGTTCTTCCCGCACTTGACGCAGCAGCCGCAGCGCCTCCCGGTCGGCGGGTTTCTCCGCGTAGAGGCGAATCGTCGTGCGCAGAATCTCTTTCACCGCGTCCTCGCCTCACGCTGCAAACGCCGCTCCGCCAGATATTCGTAGCCCTTGGCGGAGGCGTGAATATCAGCGATAATAGTCACGCGATTGGGGTCATACCGCCCGAAGTTGCGAATCAGGCAACCGCCGCCGCCCACAATCCACAGCCGCATCGTCTTGGGGTCGTATTCATGCTCGCGCAGCTTGCGCATGATTTCCGCCGCATAGTCCGCCGCGGCTTCGCGGATGACCTGCACATATTCGGGCGCAACATCAGCCGTGCCCTCGCGCATCACCTGCTCGATGGTCACGTCCGGCACGGTTCGCCCGCAGAGCCGCGTCAAGGCTTCCCGCGCCTTCAGCACGCACTGGTAAGTGCCGTACTTCTCCGTGAAGCACTGCTCCAGCACCGGCTTGCGGTCGTTAATCGCCATGACAATCATGGTGCCGTTTCCAATATCGCACAGCATGTTCGCCCCGGTGAATTTCCGCAGTTCGGGAATGACAGCGGAATACCCCTGTGCGTACACGTCCACGCCGACCAAATCAACATGGTAGTCGATGCCGCGCCAGTTGAAATCCACATGCCGATTTTGCGACAGATAGGCACGGAACTGCTCACGCTGGTCGCCGACCCACGTCAGCGGCAGTCCGACCGCCAGATGAACAGCCGCCGTGGTCAGCTGATTGCACCACAACTCCTGCCCGATGCCCGCCAGCGTCAGCAGGTAATGATCCTGATTGCCGACCTTATCCAGCGTGAACTCCCGATGCCCCGCACCGATGACGTAATACTTGCCATCGTACACCAGCACATCCTGCGCGTGCGCCGGTTCAGCCTCGCAGCGAGTGACGCTCGCCGGAAAAATGCCGTTCGCCGTCTTGATGTTCCCGTAGCCGTTATCCAGCCCGATGATGTTGATTTTGCCGAATACTCTCATATACTTCTCACTTTCTCCGCGTTTGCGGCAACAAAATAGACAGGCTGCGGGTGCAGTCTGCCTGCGAAAATTAGGGTCAGTTGCTGGCAATCAAGGCGACCACCTCCTTTCAAAAATGCGCGGCGGGATGCAAAAAAGGCAGTCAGCATGGCGCTGATTGCCTCGGTCGGGTGGCTGTGAACTTCCGACGATACTATCATAGCACAGGTTTATTTGCTAAAGCGTGCTATTTTGTGCTGTTTCGTCCTGTTTTGTGCTGTTCGCTGCTAATTTGTCCTGTTGGGTGCTATGCGCTGCTGGTTGTGGGCGCAAGGGGGGATGTGTTATCAATTGGGTGCTTGATAACACGATATAGTATAGCACAGATTTTTTTCTCAAACTTTCTCAAAGCTTCTCATTTCTTCTCAAAGCTTTTCAACTTTTGTGTTTCACTTTTCAATTGATAGATGCGATGCTGCGTTTGTTAGGTTGCAATGCAAAATCGGTCCTTTTCAATATTAAAAGTTGTTCCTTTTTCTTCGGTTATTCATTATACCCATATGAAGGAGAAACATAAGTAGTAAGATGTATGGGGAATAGCAAGCAACGGGATAGAAATCAATTTTACATTGCAACAATTTACCATTACAAAGCATCGATCAATTTGCTATAATAAATATAATCTTAATTTATAGAGATGAGCAAAACAAGGAATCCAAATTTCACAGTCCCGCGTAACCACCTCCGGCGGGATATAGGCATATGTTTCCCTTCCGTTCAGACATAAAAATAGTCGATGGGCTTTCAACATGAAAACCTCTCGGCTATGTAAAGTCATGAGCACCAAATTATAATAGTTATTTTGGCAATAATTTTAGTATTGGTTTATGTCTGATGATTTTATAGTATCCCTCCTTTTCAGGACTTTTTTCGTAATTATCAATCAGATTGCTTTCTTTGAAGGCGGTAAGCAGTTTCTCATTTTCATCATTGATTTCAAATTTGGGTCTACTGCGCGCATCAAATATTTTGAGATAATCCGTTAAGTTAAGCAAGGTGAGAATCCCTTTTATACTGTCCTCACGCAGAATGGGAATTATTGCTATGAAAAGATTGATTTTTTCATCCCGGTTAACTCTTTCTGAATGGAGAAGATTGTTTATCAACTTCTGAGACACCGAATTTGGGTCATCAATAATGCTTGTTATATATCTTACGGCATAATCAAAGATTTCTTCCCGAACAAAATTGTCCCATTGTTCAAATGATGAAAACAAATCCGGTAGATCAGACTTTGCAAAATTGTTATTGAGAATATGTAGACATACAGCAGGAGAATAATTCTTTCCGATTATCGAAATTTCCTCGTCAGAAAGTTCAAGTAATCTAATTTTTAGTTTATCGCTAATATCCCAAGTGAGTATTTCTAACAATTCTTCTCGTGAAAACAGAGTTTCGTCTACTATATCAATATACTTTTCTATGCTCTTACGGATATAATAAAATGTCTGATTATGATAGTTCTCACGCATATATTTTAAGTTATCAGCTGTCATTCTAATGATGTTTGTATCGATTAAGATAGTGATCTTATCATCGGAAATCTCTGCAATATCAAAGACATCATAAGAAAGCTTCAATGACACCAATATTTTCCTGTACTTTGAGTTGTCGATACCATTGCATATAACCACACTATCGAATAATTTTTCTTTGGCATCTTCATCATATTCCGTTTTTGAAAAATCCAAATCAATATCACATCTGTTGATATAACCAATGACGCTTTCGTTGAGTTCCACAGCATTGAAGCTGTCCATAATATTATATTCTGAATACTGTACTATATCGGCATCCAGCAATGACGACCACAAGGAACTATCTGCAATCTCTTTTATAGAAGTAATGGTTGTCCGCAGAGCAGAAATATAAGATTGTTTATAGTCAGTAGTGAGATTAGCGTTATTGAATACAGCAACAGCTACATTTTCGTCATCATAAATAGTTCCATCACTAACCTGCAAAACGACATGAAAATACTCGTTGATATTCTGATTAACATATTGGGTTATTGCAGAATCGGGATGTAAACATAAAATCGTATAATTCTTATGAAAGAAATCATCCGCATTCTTCACTCCCAAGATTTCCCTTTGAATGAGTTGCAAATTTTCAGCATTGATTTCATACAAAGATCCCTCATAGACAGCTTGAAACAGCTCCTTGTTTAGTTCTGTATAATCAAAACCTATGAAACACACGCCAAGCAGAGTAAAGCAATGAATCAGCCTATCAATATTAGGATTATCTATTGCAAGGTAGTCACGCGCATTGGAAATATAGTCACATAAGCAGTTTTCTTTGTTGACTAATTCGATAACATCGTCGTCAGAGTAATAAAGAGAAGTAATTGAATATCTGCGTATTTGATTTTCAGTCAGTAACCGTTCACTTAGGGCTATTGAAAATACTTCAGGCCATCTCATATTAAGGTGTTTAATATAGGCTGATAATTCAATTGTCGCATCAAAATAAGCACCAATAAACTTGAGGTTTTTTGTATCTTTCAGTTGATTGATCAATCTTTCGACATAGTCGATATGAGAAGTCTGGAGCAAATATGTGAACAGGTCAAAATTGAGAGTTTCCTCCTGATCGAAATCCACTAATCTAAGGCGTGAAACAATCAATTTGGGATTTTTCAACTTGTAAGTGTATTCTTTTGCCCTTTTATCGGTTATACTGCGCAAAAAGGTTTTATCAATACGGCTTAGACTATTCTCGTAAAAATAAGTCATATAGTCTGCATAGGTTTCATCAATATATCCATTACGAATGAGATATTTTAAGAGGTCAAAATACTCGCTACTTTTTATTTCATTAAAATAGGTTACTGTTCCAATTTCATTTGTACTTGTAATACTAAATATGGAGTCAATATTATCCCGCGTTATAATTTCACAGAGTTGCCTATTTTGTATGGAAATCCGTTTTTGTTCGAGAACCAATTTTTCATTTTCTAAATTAGGAATACTATTGTTTAATCGGTTCTCTATCGCCTGTTTGCATTTTGCATAATTAGCCTTATCTGCTTCACTTAAATTGTACCTATATCCATATGGTCCAAAGTGTGTTTACTTCTCGAAGGCGTTCAAAAATTTTATTAGCATTAAACCGATCCATATCTTCAAAAACAATAGCATCTGCATCTACATTTTCAAATAGGTATAACAATTCGTTGAGATATTTGTCAAAATAGGAATCATCACTTTCTTCGAATATCTCAATTTCATTACCTTGCAAATTCAGTTTGCGAAATACATTTTTATTCTTTTGAATTTTAATCAACTTGTATATAAGAAAGGATGACAAGGTGATTATAATAATGCCGTCTACCATTAAAGCATATGGGTGTGCAGATAACTCTAAAATTGATTTTAACCAGTTATCGGGTAAAACTGATACATAGCTTTTCCAAGAGTCAAAAAACATAAAATAAATAATTACAGTTAAAAGAGCAATAGTTTCCAATGTCTTTATTATAATACTTACAGGGTTAATACTCTTCTTCACTCTAAAATTGGTCTGCGGAATTTTATCCGATGGAATCTGATGTATCAGTTGATTAAGAATTTTACCTTCTAATACAGATTCCTTTATGTCCGTTTCATCTTCTTGATCTGGAGAGTTGAAGTGTGCGAGAGAAATATGCAGAAAGCGCAAATCATTATGTCTTTTCTTGTATGAAGCTAAAACGCTGCTTTTACCCGCACTATATGCACCAGAATTAGCGATATTCTTTACATCAGGGTTATTAAACACATAATCTATCGCTTCTTCATAAACATCCAAGTTCATATTATCAATTGGTGTTAATCGTTCAAAATTATATTTGTTTTCTTCCATTCTTGTCACATCCTCTCAAATTTTCAATATTCTTTGCTCAGCAAAAAATCTGCCAAATGCATGATCTTGACACCATTGATGTTGCCTGCGGCCAATTCGTCCAGCGTTACTACATATTTCGGGTAATGGTCTTTAATCTCCAGCAGATTGGCGACCTCTCGGTCGGATTCCTCCGGCAGATTGCGGCACACCTGCACATAGATCCGCTCATCCCGCCGCACAGCTACAAAGTCTATCTCCTTGGTAGCGTTTTTGCCAATATACACATCATAGCCCTTCCGCCGAAGCTCGAAGTAAACGATGTTTTCCAGCATGGCGGCAACGGATTTCGGGTTGAAGCCCATCATGCAGTATTTGAGGGAAGCGTCCGCAAGGTAGAACTTCTCTTGGGTTTTGAGAACCGTTTTGCCCTGCATATCGTACCGCTGGCAGCGATAGATCACGAAAGCCTTTTCCAGCCACTCTAGATAATTATAGACTGCTTCTACCGAGAGAGAACGCCCTTCACCTTTCATGAATTTCACAATGGCGTTGGCGGAAAAGGTCTTGCCAACATTCTCTACGACATACTTTACCACACGGTTGAACAAGTCAAAGTTCGTAATATTGTGCCGCTTGGTGATGTCACTTGTAATAACGGAATTGTAGATACCCTCGACGATCTGATAAGACGAACGCTCATCAAAATTTCCGAGCGCAACGATGGGAAAGCCGCCCATGCGGATATACTCGTTCAAAAGTTCTTTCGGTGCGCGGCCGCTGTCCTTCTTAAACTCCAGATATTCGGCAAAGGACAGGGTAAAGACAGGAATGGAGATATAACGCCCCGTCAGATAGGTGGAGATCTCGCTGGACATCAGCTTGGAATTGGAACCGGTCACATAAATGTCGGTATTGGCATCCTCCAATAGACTGTTGACTGCCTTTTCCCAGCCGTTCACCTCCTGCACTTCGTCCAGCAGAAGATAGTAGCGTTCGCTGTCGGTCATTTTCTCCTTGATGTTCTGGTACATCTGCTTGGCGGTCATGCCCTCGTCCAGTTCCTCCGAGGTATAGCGCAGATGGATCACATGGTCTGCTACAATGCCGCTGCCGAGCAGGTCGTCTTTCAGCATATCCAAAATGGTGGATTTTCCGCAGCGGCGGATTCCGGCAAGAATCTTTACCAGCGGAACATCCCGATAGGTTTTCAGCATATCCAAATAGTAGGGTCTAACGATCATGGTATCGCCTCCTTGCTATTAGTATAGCCTAAAGCGCTGTTTCGGTCAATGGTTTTTGCTGAAAATTCAGAAAAACTTTTTACATAGAACATCTTTTTCGACTCACTTTGCGTTTTTGATAACAGAAAAGCGGCGCAGAGTTCGCTGCACCGCTTTCATCGTACTTATATCGCTTTGATTTTTTGCATATAAACACGGATGCTAAAAATAGCCATTCCTGCATAACATCATAAATTGTGCAACATATGTAAAAGAGGCAGCGAAGGGCCTGTCCCTTTTACATATCGAAGCGAGGCTGGATACCCGCTACTGTCTAAATATTGTAGTTTGCTATTCGGTGTTAAAAGCGAACTCATGTGATTATGCACTTTCGCGGCATCCAAACAAACGGTCACTGGATTTGATCCAACTGATGATGTTTTCGCCCGATGTACTACTGCGCCATCTTCCCGTTCTCCTGTCATTCCACACCAAGGGCTTTGAACACTGCATCCTCAGCGCTGCTATATGGAATCAACTGGAATGCACCCATCAAATCCGCAGGAACCATTGCAAAATCTATCATTGATACGGAAGGAATCAACACCTTTTTCGCGCCGCTGTCCAGACAGCATTGCAGCGTGTTGGCCAGCTCGTCCACCTTCATCATTGTGCCGCTGATGCTGATTTCGCCCAACACGGCGAGGCTGCCCAGCGTCGGTCTGCCCAGGGCGATGGAGCACAGCGCAATCAGGCTGGGCAGAGCCAGCTTGCCGGTCATGCCGATGCCCTGCAAATCCTGATAGTTGATGATGTAGTCCTTCGTCGTTGTGCTGATAGAACCGCTGATTCTGTTTCCATTGGCTTTCAGGAAATTAAACGCTGTGCTGCTGCTCTCGCGGGCATCGCGATCAGTGCCGATGCCGGTACGGTCAAACTTGCCGTTGCCGGGCAGCATCTGGCTTTCCAGGCGGAACACACCAATCATGCCGGACTTGCCGCGGCTCACAGTATACACCTGACCGGGATTGCACAGCCCTTCCGGAATCAGCTTGCCGCCGCCTTGCTCAGGCACGGAAACGTAATGCTCCTCAAAGGTTTCATTGTCGATGTAGCTGAAATTCACATCGTAGAATTCCATGCCGCCCAGCTTCTTCAGCTGCTCTTTTACGCGGCGGCGCATCTCCAGGGCGATTTCCAGAATCTCCGCCAATTCTTCTTTTGTGAACTCGCCGTTCGGGTAGACCAGCTTCAGCAGACCATCAACAGTACGGCGCACGGCGATGGTATCGCGCTGGTTGAGATTCTTCCCCAGCCGGAACCAGCGATCCAGCGCGTCGCCATACTGCTCTTTCCGCAGGTCACGGATGAATTCAGCAAGGTAATCCGTGATGAATCCGTAATCGTCCGTGAAGTGTTCCGGACGGAACTTCGGAATCTCCCAGCCGGGCAGGTAGCAGTGGATGCGATCCAGAAAGGCGGTATCTGTGCCCATTTCCGGAGGAAACGGGTCAAAGAGGCTACTGGTTTTGAGCAGCACGTCTACACTCTGATTGATGTTGCCAACGAATACCATGGAGGCGGAGGCGGCCTTTTCCTCCTTGCCACGGGCAAAGGAACCGGATGCCATGTAGTCCTTCATGATCTGGATTCCGTCTTTGTCCTTGAAATTGATTCCGGCCACTTCGTCAAAGGCCACGCAATCCCAGAGACCAACGAGACCAACCGTTTTCCGCGCCATGTTGTAGAACAGATTAGCCACCGTGGTTTGACCACCTGACACCAGGATGCTGTTCGGAGAGATTTCCTTGAACAGATGGCTCTTGCCAGTGGAACGAGGACCAAGTTCACACAGATTGAAATTATTCTCCACCAGCGGCACCATGCGCAGAATCAGCAGCCACTTCTCACGCACGGTCAGCGTATCCGGCTCCATGCCGATAGAGCGAAGAAGCACGTCCATCCACTCTTCCTTCGTGAACGCTCTTCTGCCTGCTTTGAGGTCGTCGATGTCGATATGCGGCATTTGGATAGGTGTCAGCTTCCTAATTTGGATGGGGCAACCGTTCTTCTTGTCTTCTTCGACGTATTCGTAATCCAGCTGCACGATGCACCAAATGCCGCCGCAGAGCAGCCGATCATATTTTTCCGGATATTCGTCTTCAATAGGAATCTTCGTCAGACCCAGATTGGAGAACTGCGCAAAGTACCTGTTCTTCTGGATATCCAGCTGTACGTTGATCATGTCGATGACCGTGTGGCTTCCACGCTTCCGCAGTTGCGACAAAACCTTCTGGTTTTCATCTGGGCGCACGAAGTTGTCAGCCAGAATGCGTTTGACCTGCTGTACTCCGGATTCGATGATGGCATCATCGTCAGAGGAGCAATATTGACCCAGCAAAAACTCAAGGACATAGGTGGGTACATTCGCACCTCCCTTGATTTTCTTGGTCAAGTCTTTGCGGACAATCTTCCCGTCAAAATGTTCACGGAGTTTCTGCTTGATTGCTTGACGGCTACCCGACTCATAAACGAATGATTCCATCGTTATCCTCCCACCACTCGTCCTTTTGTAGCAGCATTCGCACTTTTGCTTTAACAACTCTTCTGTAAGTGGATAATACCCGAATGGTACCGCAAATGACGGAGTTATGCTAACAATAAGGGCATAAATGTTCCAGCGCTTTGTGAATATCAGTAATCCACTCTTTGATGTTTCGCACATAAATGTCTTTAGGCAGTGAACTTTGATTGCCAGGGGCATTGACAACCATTTTGATAAGTATCTCTGCCATAACATTTACCCTTTTTCCATTTGATTTATCGTTGCGCGTTTAGCTGAAGAAGTCGAATTCATCCAGCGCAAATGCGATGTCAATTTGAAATTCCTCGCGGGATACGATCATCCCGTTTTCATCGGCGATGATGAGGAAGTATTGCTCGGTATTGCTGTACTTCAGCTGTTTTAAATTAAAGCTGCAGCGGAAAGTGCGCTCCTGACCGTTTTCGCTGGTCTTGTCGGCAATAAGCATCACGGTATCACTGACCAACTTTCCGGTGCTGTCCGTAAAGTACAATTGGTAGGCTGCCTTCTCACGGTTGTAGCTTATCGGCTCCTTTTGATAGAAGCTCAGGGAGAAAATCATATTGGTGATCTTCCGGTTGGCAGAGAGCAGGGCAATCTCTACCGGCTTGGTATCATACTTGCTGCGGTTCTTTCGGTATTCGCTCGACTGGTTCCGCAAGAAGTGATACTCGATAACAGGCACGACCATCTCCTGAAGACTGATGCCGCCATGCACAAAGTTGAGTCCGCCGCCCTTTTTCTTGATGCGAATGTTCTCTCTGGGAGTGAAGGCATCATACGGCGTTTCACCGCCAAGAAACCGGACAGGCAGAAGATACTGCGGCTGTGCGCCACGCTGCATGATGGCATAGCGACGGTCGATTTCCACATCCTGGTCAGACTCGGTTGTCTTATCCACCTTGTCATCTTCGGTCAGTGGGCTGTAGGTATACAGGAAACCGTGGTCGGAGGTGATCAGGATATATGCGCCACCCCATTCATTGGCGATGATGCGCACCATGTTTTTCAGTTCCTCGATAGTTTCTGCGCAGGCGCCAAAAACGTCTTTCTCGTCATGACCAGCAGCATCAATGGTGTCATGGTAGATGTACACGACATTCATACCCTTGATGAGGCCTTGGCGCTCCGCACGTTTCATGCCGATAATATTCTTGTAGGATAGGGCCACACTGTGAGCGTCTGCAGCTTTCAGCAGCTTATCCCGGTTGCTCATCTCGGTAGACTGCCCATCCGCCAGAACGACCAGGCGATCGACTTTGCCGGTTTTCAGTTCGACGGACAATTTCTTGTGCGGAAGCAGTGCCGCCATGCCGTACTTCGTAACAGTGGGAAAAATGCCTTGCACACCGGACAGGCTGACCTTGGCCTGCGTCTCGCGCTGCAGCTGCTCAGACAGGGACGCAGCGACCTCAAAGCGCATGGCATCAGAGATGATGACATAGACCTTGGCATCGGAAGAAGCTACCTTGGAACGGTAGAACTCTGTTTGCTGAGGTACATCCAGAATCCGACCATACTCGCGCAGGTTGTCCGCACAGGCATCCGACCAATTGGTGCCCAGCTGTCCAAGAAACCAGTTGATGTACAGACCTTCCACATGATCTTTAACCAGACTGAAGCGGTCGGTTAATTCCATATGATAGCTCTTGAGACTGTCAGCATACCGCATATGGAACTGCCGATAATAGGTGTCCATGTGGTAGTATTCCTTTGTGTATTCCTGCCAAATCTTATGCGGCTCCACAGTATGGAAGCCGGAAGCATGCTCTTTGAAGAACACCTGCATCAAGGCAACCTGCAGAATGCCTTCGTAATAATTCATCACAGCGTCGTACCATACGCAAGTGCGGCGCTTTTCTACTGTCCGTGTAATCAAGTCTACGTCGATGCTATGATTGCCGATGTCGGTCATCAGCTTGACCAGAATCACCTCATTGACGCAGGGGAACATCTCGGTTTCCAGCAGATCGACTACCTGCAGCTTCATGAATCGCTGCGGCAGCTTCAGCTCGGATTCCACATACTCAGCAATTGAATAGAAGTCCTTAGAATTTGCACTGTGAATCCAGTCGGAAACAAAGTCAAAGCAATAGGCCTGATGAGGTGTAGAAATCAGTGATTCCAATCCAGAGAAAGCATCCTGCCGCATCGTGCGAGTGGCAGCAGCGAGGAGCAGATGTACAGCCAAATGGCGCAGATCTGCATCAGCATCTTTGTACCCTGTTCCTTGACTAACCATGTTCCAGAATGCGCTGGTTATATCGTAACTGACCAACTCCTGCCAGATGGCGTTGTTCTCCATATCCAGCCCAGCTTGCAGAACTTTCTTTATGATCTGATTTGGTCTGACGTTCTTGAGCCCCGCCAGTGCGGCCATGATTGCCATCTGCAGCTGCGCCGGTTTGGCAGGCACGGAGCCTTGAGCAGTAATCTTATTCCTGCGTCCCTGGGCTTTGAAGAACTTTCGATACTGCTTGAAGGCTTTCCGCAAGGCAGGCGTCTCCGGTATCTGCATTTCATCCATCCACATGGAAATCTGATCTGCCCGGAATTCCTCGCTGTAAAGTTCCACATCCAGCAACCAGTCATCTTCCTCTGTATCATAAGAGAGAGGACAATAGACCAGATAGTTGCCGATGGGGTCATCCACCGCCAGCAGTTTCTTGGCATAGAAATTGTTGGAGCCAGTCAGCTTCAGGATTTTGGCATTTGAAAGTGTGAGCCCGTCAATCTGATCTTCGAACTCCCGGTCCTCGTCATACCAGATGATAATCCTGCGTTTGTAGAATTCCGGCAAGGGAGCCGCGAACTTGCGGTTCAGGTCTTGAATGATCGTGTCTGCGTCCATGAGGATGCCTCCAGAGGATAGTATTTAATAATCAAGCCGCACGATAGATATCACGCTGAATCTTCAGGTAATCTGTAAAGTATAGAAGGTTACTGCAAGTATCATTATGCTGCGGCTTCTCAGGTTCGGCATATTCGTAATGATTCGCTCCTGCAAATTCTCTCGTAAAATACGAAAGAATGCCGAGCATGTTGTTTACCTGCTCTGCGCTAAACTCCATTTTGACAGTGCCATTTGAAACCGCTGCTCTCATATCATCAATAGCAGATATAAGATCGGAAACGATGGACTCATTCAGCGTTCCTGTCTGCAAAGCATTGTAATAAATGTCGAGCAATGAGTTAAAATGCTCGATACGCTCTGGTGTTTTATCCAGTTCTGCCTGCTCCGATTTTTTGTTCTGGTACCAGCGGTAAACACCATAACCCGCGCCGGCCAAAACAGTGGCAACCGTGATAGCCGTACCAACGGGGTGTGCCTTTGCAAAATGACCGATAGTTCTGAACAACGAAGGTGCTTTCTTGGTGGTTGTAGTTACTGCTGTCTTTGCGATTGGCGTCTTCGTGACGGCTTTTGTGGTTGTCTGCACAACGGAAGAGACAGCCTGACTTGCTTCAATAGCATTCACTGCTTCAGGCAGGTGGCAGACAATACGGCCTGCTTGGTCGCGTACAACACCACCAAAGAGCTTATATGCTCCAGTGGCTAATCCTTCTACAATCTCCGGGGCAAGATCAAAGGCTATGTTGACAACTGCCATATCCGAACCTCCTTACTTAATCGTTGCCAGCACGTCCGCGAACTTAGCGTAATTCACCTTCACCCCATCATCCAGATCAATGGCAATCATCTGGTCGGCGAGGTGGTGGATTTTTTCCTCGTATTGCCGCAGCTCGTCCGCCTGGGCTTGCAGGGCGTTCAGGCGCTTGGTCAGCTTCACGCGCTCGGAGGTGGAGGCGTCATTCAGGCGCTGCTCCACATCGGCGATGGCGGTGCGGTAGCGGCTTTGCATCTCGTGCACATAGTCCGTGCGGACGCGGGCGATGGTGTCCGGCTGGTAGCGGTGCATGTAGACCAGCGCCTTGAAGCCGTTCTTCTTGCCGCTGTCGAACAGCCAGTAAATAGGGCGCTTCTGGTAGACCTTCAGATGGTCTTTGTAGAAGTCGTTTATGAAGTAATTGCGGATGACCTCGCGGGGTGAGCCTTTGCCGCCCAGTGCGTCGGAAATGAACTTTAGATTCTCCTCCAACGTTGCTTCACCATAGACGATTCTGACCCAGTTCACAAACAGAGTTACGATGTCGTCATAGAAATATTCATCATCGGTGATGGGAAGAATCCCGTCTTCATCAGGCATCACGACCTTCTGAGGGTTGAGATCCATCATGGGTATCATGTTCCCTTCTGCTTGTACATACTGCATACCTGCATCGTCCCATAGCGCTTGCAGGAAAGGTTCTTCACTCCAATCGCCGCCTGCAAACATCAGACCTTTTTTATATATCGAGTAGCGCCCCACCATGCAGCCCACGGCGTAGGAAATCAGGCTGCGGATGTCGCGGCTCAGGTCTGCCTTGCGCACGGTCACGTCCTTGTCGTCCACGGCGGGGGTCAGTTCGTCCTGCAAGCCGTAGATGTCGATGAAAATGCGGTTCAGCTCTTCCTCGTTGGCTTTCAGCTGGGCAAAGCGGTCAGCGCAAGCGCGCTCCCAGTCACGCCAGCAGTCGGAAAGGAGCATGTAGTGCTGGTCGATGGCGGGGGTGACGAGGGGGTGGCGCTGGAAGTCAAGAGATGTTTCAAATGCATCCCAATCGGCATTCGATATCGTAACATTCTGCTTTGCAAGTAAAGCGATGTTAATCCTTGCACGAATTTGGTCAAGACATACAGGAAACACCTCCATGACTCCGCAACTATAATTGATTGTAGGGTTGATAATCTTAAGAAGATAGTCTGAAACTACAGAATTTAATAGCGCCAAAAAGCTCCAATAGTCATCTTCGCTTTCGATATAGCAGGCAGGACCCGCATCACCCATAACAAAGATTGGAGCTAACGCTCTGACGCTTATTTTATCTGTAGTTATTAGATTCCAACTTATGCATCTCCTGAAATAGAAATTCGGGTTTCGAATGGTTGAGCACTTTGCGTTTTTTACCATTTCGCCATCATTTTCCCAAATAATGACATAATCAAGGCTTCCATACCATTTACGATATCCGCCACCTTTGTTATAGAAAAACCATTTATTACCGATTTGTAAGGAACTAACTTCTTGCCAAAGGCGTAAGAATCGATTATTGTCACCAGTAGTCATGCCTGTTTTAGAAATACATAGTTCGCCCAATTTGGGCATTTTTTCAAACAAACTAACAGTCAAGTCAGGAATCCAATATGCAAAAGGATGTCCCGGAATCTTCTTAAATCTTCTATTCGTAGTGAAGAAACTGTTATTTCCAGTGAGAAACATTTCCTCCTTTCCAATTTGAGAACTGGGGGTCAGCAGTCTTCGATAATGTGCAATATATGCATCTATAGAACTATTGCGAATTACGAAAGCTACTGTTTGTACAACTTCACCACCTATCTCTTCGAACGCGTGAGCACCAAGATGCAAGAGAGACGAAATGTCTCTGAGTAAAAGGATGTTTCGTAAATCTTCAAATGTTGTAAGAAACATCCATGAATGCATTGTAATCATAGATTGATAACCATTTGTTATCAGCATATGACCACATGATTCAATAAAGCAGCTAAATAAATCCATCTTTCCATTTGGATAATTACATTTAACGTAATCATTTAGGCGCGTTGACATCCCGCTTTGTCCCATATACGGCGGATTCGTCACCACCGCATGGTACTTCTGCGCCAGCGCCTGCCCCTGCGCAATCATCAACCGAAGCTGTGCCTGCGTAGCTTCAACGCCGGATTCGTCAAAGGTCACCTGCTGTTCCGGCGTAGTGTCCGCCACAAAGCGCGACAACAGCGCCCAGTCGTATGCGCCGGGCTGCAAAATGGAACCGTACTCCTTCGCGTCAATGAATTCGTCCAGCAGCGCGTTCATCTGGTTCACGGCGTTGTTCCGCTCGATGTCGCTCATGCCGTGCCCCAAATAATGCAGGTGGTCGCGGTGGATGCCGTTGCTTTCCTGGATGGCATAAACGTGCGGCTGCACCTCGCGGGTGAAAAAGCGGCGGTCGTACTGCCGGGCTTTCATCATCACGGCAAAATATGCCAGCTGCGCGGCGCGGTCGTCGATGTCCAAGCCCCACAGGTTGTTCTGCACAATGCTGGCAGCGGCTTCACGGGCGGTATAGCCGTAGTCCTCATAAATCTGCACCAGTACATCAAAGAGCACACAGAGAATATGACCCGACCCGGCACATGGATCAATAGTCAGAATCTCGTCTGGTTTCAGGGCTGCATACTGCTTTCTGATTTCTGCCAGCTGTGCCTGTACCGCCGGTTCCTGTTCTGCTTCTTCCAGATAATAGTTCCACTTGCCCTCTTCGACGCAGACAGACCCGTCCGCATTGTGATCAGGCAAATACTTATCGCAGGCAGACGGATGCCCTTCCAGCCACAGACGTCCCAAGCTGTTCTCTACCATATAGTGGACAATCCAATCCGGGGTAAAAAGCTGGGTGGCGGCAGGAATGTTCTCCTTGCTGATTTTGATGTTCTTTTTCAAGTCGGCGAACACCTTGTCTTTTGGCTCGGTGTTGTAATACTGGTACAACCAGCCAATGATCTGCACCTGATCCTTCCAGTCGTCCTCCGGAATCAGCGTGACCATCTGCTCAATCACGCTGCCCTCGCGCAGCAGATAATCCGGCAGCAAAAGCTCGGTATAATCCTCGATTTTCTGGAACATACCGGGCAGAATGCCGTTCAGCGCGTTGCACTGCACAATCAGCAGGTACTTGAACAGCTCCTCTTCCTGATTGCTGTCCTTCAGCTGGTAAACTTTGGGCTTCTTTAGCCCGTCCAAATCCAGGTGAATCGCCTCGGAGAGAATCTGCGGGCGGAAGCGCCCCTCGTCATCCGTAAAAACGCGGATGTGCGTGGGCAAATACCCGTTGACCTCCATGAAGCGCAGGGCGGCAAAGCGGTTGAACCATGTGTAGGCAACTTCTTCCATCACCTGCTCATAGCCCTTTTCCTCGATGCGGCGAATCAGCGCCTGCCGCTGCCGCTTCTCAGCGTCGGAAAGCAGATGCCCGTTCACGCTGTCGGCGTTCGGGTCGCCCAAATCGTCCTTGCTCACGCCGAACACGGCGGCGCGCTTGGTCACGCGGTCGATCAACTCCCGCCGCGCCCATATCGCGTATTTCTTGATTGCATTTTTGTCCATGATGCACCTCCTTAGCTCAGCTTAATGCCATCGCAGCCGTGAAGCAGCTGCTTCATGCTGGCGCGAATTTTCTCCACATAGGCGTCGATTTCTTCTTCCGTGGTCAGCGTCTTCGCCGGGAACATGGTCTGACGATGGATGGTCTTGAATACCTTCTTTGCAGGCGGCTCCTTCATCGTCGCGGCCGGAGCGGACTGAGGCGGCGTTTCCCGCTTGGGCGGATTGACGATGACTTCGATCTTTTCCAGCGTGGTGTCCTTATACTGCCACATGGGCGGAATCAGGCCGTCAAGCAGCGCAAGTTCATTAATTTCTGCAATCTGCTGTTTCTTCTGGGCATAGAAGGTATCCGCCGTAGCGGAAATGCTTCTGGCAGTCAGGTCTCCACCTGCGGCCTGATGGATATCTGCCATGCATTGGCGAACGATTTCCAGCAGCTCCGCACGCTTTTCCTCCAGCATGGCGTCATGGCTGGCCTTTACCTTGGGCATCAGCTCGTTGAGTTCAGGAAGGCGGCTGTAGTCAAACTTCGCATCCGGTTGCACCATAATAATCAGGCGGATGCGGTTCAGCGCAGCGTCAGCTTCCGGTTCTTTGGCGATGTAGTCCAGATCGTGGCGCAGGTCGTCCTCCAATTGAACGGCAGAATCGAACAACGTTACGCGGGACTTGAAGAACTCCTCTACCTGCTGAAGTTTTTGCTTCATGTCGTACAGGTCATCCTCGCGCTGAATGATGCGCTTCAGCAGGGCAATGTTGTCGTTCTGTTGGGAAAGAACATCTTTGATCAGCGCAACGGCCTTATCCACATACGACTGGTCCGGATATCTGTGATCTTTGTACAGCTTCTTCAATTCTGCGTAATGCGCAAGCTCATCACCGAACTTTTCTTTGACGTGACGAATCAGACCGTCTTCATCCTCCGGCACATCCATCTCGTCAAAAAAATCACGCAGAAACTCACGCACCTCACGGATGTCCTGCACCCGGGGCGTCTGGCGCTTGGAGATAGTCGTCCTGCCGATTTCCGTCTTCTTGCGCAGCATATCCACCAGCTTGGGGTTGTCCGGTTGGATAGTCGCGCCCCCATACTTTATGGTGACCTTCTGCTGATGAATGAGCATCGCAACCACAGCAGCGATGTCGATCTCGCGCCAGCCGTAGGGCTTGGCTTGGTAACGCTTCTGTACATCATCCATGGTGGTGTTGCGGTTCATGTTGAACTGCACTTCCAGGAATTCCTCCAACTTGACAGCAGCGTCACGGTTGTACTCGGTGCCCGAAAGCATGATTTCTGTGCCACGGAGAATCGTGAAAATGTCTTCATCGGTCTCTGCAAAACGGGTAATCAGCCCCAGATCGCTGTACACGTGGGAAACCAGATATTCCAGTGCTTGGTCAATGACGCTACGGGCTCTGGCCTGCTTGACCTTCAAGTCGCGCTTGTTGGTATCCGTCTCAGATACAGAAACGTTACCGGGACGGATTTCAAGTTCTTCACCATCCACATAGAATCGGCCTGTTGCAATAGCCTCCGCCAAAAAGACAGCCGCTCTCAGCTCATAGCTGGCTGCTTCATCCTGCTGATCGCGAATGATGTCCTGCACGGATTTGGGCAGCTGGCTTACATTGCGTCCCTTTACATACTTGCGAATCTTCATGGCGCTTTCCAGCGATTCGTAGTAAGGGTTGTCCGCCAGTACGATAATAGCCTTTCCCTTAGATTCGGTGGTCAAGCGCATCTCCGTTTTCTCTACTGGATCAGAAGCAGCTGTCAGGACGCGCAGCATCATGCCACCGGTCAGTACACCGTTAGGCTGTCCGTCTACCATCTGGTCGAAGGTGAAGTCGTAACGCCCGGAGCGATATTTCTTGGCAGTGTAAATGTCCGCAAAGATCATCTGAGAGATGCTGCGAATGATGTCAGAGTTGGGCACTGTGGTGTTTTTGATTTCACGTTGGATGTCCTGCTCTTCGTCGGTTAGGAAGTTATAAGTATCGCCGCTACGTCCGATGTAGTTCTGACTGAGCAGGCGATTCAAGCTGCCACGCACCTGTTCGCGCATGGTGATTTTGTCCAGCCGGATGTCGTCCGCCATCAGGATAACGATGTTGTCCAGATTAGCCTTGATGTCATCAATGTAGCGCACCAGGTACAGGAGCTTCAGCACGCTCACGTCCTGTGGCTCAATGCCGTTGCCGTCATCGGCGGCGCGCTGGCAGCGCTCAATCACGCGGCGGATGGAGCTGTCCAGAAAAGTGTGAACTGTATCGTAGAACAGATAGAAGGGAGCCAGTGCGTATTCGTCCCGGTTCTCAATCTTTTGTGCAGCCTCTTGGAAGCCAGAGAGCATGGAACGCTCGCCGCCAGACAGATGTTTACCGGAATTACCGTGTTTGCGGATTTCAGCAAAGACCTTCTGCATCAAAATGAACTGATACGGGACAAAGGGAAAATTTCTGGCGAACTCGCCGGGACCAGTGAAGCCCTTAATGTCCAGCACTGCATCGGTGAAGGAAAACAGATTCCGCAGCACTGAATCGTTAGAGTTGTAAACCTGCTCCAGTTGAGGCACGACCTCTTCCTTTTTTAGCAGGATACGCTTCTGGATGACCTCGTCTGCAGAGGAGGAGGACAGGGATAGGCGAGTCTTAAAGCGAGCCATGATGCGAGAGAACTCATCCTCGCGGGTTCGGATAATCTCGTCCACTGCTTCTTGACCGGTGCAGATTACCCAAACCTTCCCGCCACATACGTTGCCAAGTTGCTCCACCAGCGACTGCAAATTGATTAGAAGGTCAGTATCGCTGCCAACGTACTGGCCAACCTCGTCCACCATAAACAGCAGCCGGAAATCAGAGGGCTTACTGTCCACATACTCTTTGATTTCTGAAACCAGTTGGGCAATGGAAGTTTCAACGTTTTCAGTGCCATTGAACCAGTTGGAGGCCGCGGCTTCGCTCATGCCCAGGACTTCCATGAGGGTAGCAACGATGTCATCTTCAAAGAATGCATAAGCATCGCGCGAGTCAACCCATGCAGCGCCATTATTCTTCTCGAACACACGCCGGAATTCTTCGGTCTTGCCCTTACGATCGATGAATTGCTCCAACTTGGCGACCTTTAGATTCTCACCATAGTAACCAAGGTAGTTATAGAACATCTTGGCGAAGACTCGCAGCACGGCGGTTTTATCCTTGTTGATTGAGCCTTCGATGTCGATATTGAACAGAATGGTGTCTGTATGGTCGGAACGAGTCGCTTGGTCTATCAGCATGAAGGTAGCAGGATCATCCATCAGCTCAGGCTTTTGCCGGAAGCGCTCTACCGTCCGAACACCATTCACTTCACGGTTCTGCAACAGGTAGGACAGCATTTTCAGAAAATGAGATTTACCGCTGCCAAAGAAGCCGGAAATCCAGACACCAATATCAGCGGTCGGAATCTGGAAAGACTCCAGGTAATTGTTGAAGAAGGTGATGATATGCTTCTTCAGTTCCCGCGTAATGACGTACTCGTCCAGTTCCTGCACCAGAATATCGAGTTCGTCCTGGTTGACCTTGACGACACCGTTAATCGGGCGGTCAATGCCTTTTTTGAACATTTCTTGGATTCTCATACGGTGTCTCCTCTTCAAATCACGTTGAACGCCCGGTAGTATGGATTGGGTGTGAGTTTATCAAACAGCTTGATGTGGTGACCGTCGTAGGTGCCGGGGTACATCACCAGCACGGGTATATCGGAGAAATAGGGCTGCATCGCGTCCAGCAGAGCGTGTACCCGAATGAATGGGAACGCTTCACCGACACCAGTAATCAGCAGCACATCTCCCTTCCGGTGCGGCTCATACTGCATCTTGTTCACGAAGGCCATGTTATTGGCCATACGCTTCATTTGATCCAGCAAGAACTGTTTTCCTTTTTTCTCCTCCTGCTGAGCAATTCGGTCTATAATCCGCTTGTCATCACAAATGGAGAGGAATACACGATACAAGTTATATTCGAGCACATGACAGCTCAGGTTCTGATCAGTCACCAGCTTCTCGGTGAAGTGCCGCACTGCCATTTCCATCCTCGAGTCATAGCAAAAAATGCGGATGTTGACCTCGTTGCTGAGTCCTTTACCTTCCAGAAACTCCGGTGTCTGTATCAACGTCCGGAGACTGTCCAGCCGTTCCATTAACTTATTCATGATTCGTGCTTCTCCTTATAACCTTATAAACAGTTGAAAGCAGGCAGCATGTATTCCTGACCGTCAGCACGGATGGCATTTTCCAATAGCGGGCTGATTGAAACAGGTTTCAGCTTGGTTGCCTCGGTGCTGTCCAGATACTCATTGTCCACGAGCAACTTCTGAAGCACCTGTTTCAATTTGGTGATGGTACTCTCGCTCCAGCTGGCTACCCAATCGTCCTGCTCCTGCAGCCGTTGGAAGAATATATTCAGGTCAATCTTGCCAAATGAACTGTCCAGCCTGCGGTACTTTTCGCCGATGACGGTCAGCATAAAGTCATGGACCAAGCGGTACTGGCGCATCATGGCGTAGAGACAAACTTGCCTTGATACGTCGCTGGGTTGATCGGCAATGGCCTCTACCAGCGTCTGGTCTTCGAGGGCTTCAAGTCTCCGGAGGCAGGCAAGAGCCATCTTCTTCACGGACTTTTCTGTCGGATATTGAAACAGATTTTCTTTGACGATGCAGTTCACAGCCTCATCATTGCTAAGCCCATCACAGACCAACTTTGCCATGGTTCTAACTTCATAAAACAGAAATTGTTCTCGCGTGATGGCTGCGTTATATGGACTGGCGTCACGCAGAGCGATTTTGTCTTTCTCAAGCATCTATCCTTAGTCTCCTCTGGTGAAAATTTCAGCCACCATCCAATTCGGTCATAGTTCCGGCCTTATGAAGACAAGTTCTTAGTCGCCTTATCCATCTCCGGAATTAGCTCCATGATATCGCCGATATCGCAACCTAGAACTTTGCAAATCTTCATCAGCACTTCCATGCTGACTGGTTCGCCTTTTGAAAGCTTTGTTACAGATGCCCAACTAATGCCAGCCATTTCCCGGAGATCCTTTTTCTTCATGCCTTTGTCAATCAGGATTTTCCACAGCTTTTTGTAACAGACTTCCATCTCGTTCCCTCCAGTACGCTGAGCGCGACATCAATATTGAGACTACAAAACGATTATAGCATATTGGGGAACAAAGCACAAGGAAAATCTTCATGAATAGGAGAATTTACTTTCATTAAGGCTGAAATTTCTTCGCCATCGTGCGAAAATTTTGAATGTTCATTACTTCGACACAAGAGGAGAGCAGAGATCTTGACAGCTATCAAGATTAATCGAGGCGATATATATAAATATGTGGTAAACTTATACAGGTCGCATCATCGCAATGTTCCTTTGAACGTTCCGTTACCCACTGCGAAAGCGTGTGCCCTGCAGCGATTTCACGCGATAGCCAGCGGAGATAAGCGCGTTTCCTTTGATTGATACCTGTAATACCATTCAGATAATCATGGACGAAATCATGGCGCAAACGAAGGAGGCTTTTATACAGGGCTGGCAGCGTAGGACGCGATTATGGCGATTTGTCTGCTCGGTGATAGGACTATTCTTTGGCATATCTTCGCTTTGGCAGCATTGTTCTCGATATCACCACCGGAGTGTGATGCAATCAGTTTGCTGTAATCCATCCGGCACTGTGCCTTGTGTTTGACATTGCAACATTCCTGCTGCCTGTTGTGGCTGCAAAGGACCAGCAGCGACTTTCTGGATTGTCGGCAGACTTCACGCTCTATGCAGCGGCGTTCAGGCTGCTGGTCTACTTCGTTTCGGAGTATGGTCCCATTTGGGGCAGCATGATTTTCGGTCTGATGTTCCTCGTGGTTGGCGCACTGCACCTGCGCGCACGAGATAACTGAACGCAAGTGCAAGAGCACGGCTTAGAGCACCCGTGTGCCTTGCTTGATGCGGCTTTGTCGCGCAGGGAACGTACAGGGTATATGTTGCCTTGCCAGTTATGAAAAACAAGTTTAGAACTTGCTTTTATAAATAAGATGTGGTATAATAGCAGCATGAAAGAAGTAAGAGCAGAACGCAAGCCGTACCCGACGGACTTGACTGACGCACATTGGCAAGAAATAGAGCCACTGTATTCGGAAATGCGGAATCGGAAGTGGAGCAAGCGCGAACTGACAAACGCTGTGCTGTACATTGTAAAGACCGGCTGTCAGTGGCGTCAGCTTCCGCATGACTTTCCGCCGTATCAAACGGTGTACAGCTTTTTCAGCCATGGAGCAAAGTCGGGATTGTGGGAGAAAATCCTCGCTCATCTGGTTGAAAAAGTTCGTAAAGATGCGGGGAAAAGTGCTGAACCGCACTATGTGCTAATTGATTCGCAAAGCGTAAAAATTGTTGCGGACAACGAGGAGCGCGGCATCGACGGAGGAAAAAACAAAATGACGCAAGCGTCATGCCTCGTAGACACAATGGGCAACTTGCTGGGCATCGTGGCTCATGTGACCAATATGCACGACAAGAAATCTGGCATTCTGGTCGCGAAGAAGGTTTACGAGAAGTATTCGTAATCAAAACCTTTTGTGTCGATGCAGATTATCGCGGCACGTTTATCGCCGAAGTATAGTAGCAGCTCCAGCGCCGTGGGGGACATTTTCGAGAAAATCAGGCCTCGTGAGTGGGGAAAACTTCCGTGAAGCTGGATTGTCGAACGCACCTTTAGCTGGATGAATGCAGCCCGCCGTCTCGCAAAGGAGTTTGAGATTTGCTTTCCATTGAGGAAGCATGATCCGCATTGCGTGTGCCGCTGTGCTGCCTTGTCACTTATGAAGACAGACTTTTAAACGCACATTGTATAACGAAGGAGGAGTAATCACATGAAATTATTTGTCTACAAAGGATTTTCTACTGATTTTTTGGCTGCTCTTACTGTTTTGCCATTAGTTGATTCTAAAATAGCCTCCAAAAAGAATGTACTACTTTTTGACAATAAGGTTCGCCGTGCTTTGGATCGAGCCCTTCTTAATATGGAGGATGATGAGGAGTTTTGGATCACATACGAAGAATATGCTTTGTTGAAGGAACGTGTTGAACTGGCAGTCAAAGACTATGGCTTGGAAGTTGTTATTTACATAAACAACCTGTACCCCGAATACTATCCTATCGAATTTGATCTTAATGAAGAACTGATAGAAGAAATCCGGAAGAATGTAGATCTCGAAACGGCTGCAGAGCAAACAATTGCGTGCAAAAATTTTCTCTCTGTATATAATTCTCTTGAGAGCATTGATGGCGAACTGTTTGCCAGCTTTTATAACTATGAGTTAGAAAAAGGACTAAAGGTAACCGTTAGCCCATACTATCCGGCTGCATTTTCACAGGATTCTATTGATGTGGTAGATCTTCATGTCCATATTGCCAACGATATTTCTCTTTTTTTAAAGGAACTGATGCGAATCAAGCGTACGCAGCCTCATTGCATCAGTTACAGCATCACAAACGGATTACTTTCAGAGCGCAATTTATCCTCACTTCGGGCATATTGCCAGTATAATGGCATCTCGATTTGTGAAAGACCGATGCTTGCTGAACAGTCTGTAGTCCCGGAAGAAGAACTTATCAGGATTGCACAAAACATTATCAAAATCCCCAATTTTGAATCTTTTAGGAAGCTACGATTTTACAAAAATCCAGACATCAACAATGATGTTATCGAGATCAGTCAGGCAAAAATTATCAGCGACATTATTGCACAGGCAGAAAATGCCTATATGGAGCCGCACAATTATAGGGATATTTTTATTACCGCTTCAACTGGCGCTGGCAAATCGGTTATGTTCCAAATTCCAGCGATTTATCTGGCAAAGAAACACAAGAAATTAACCATCATTATTGAACCGGTTAAGGCACTTATGCAGGATCAGAAAGAGCAACTGAATGCCAGGGGATTTCATCGTGTAGAGACCTTCAACTCTGATCTTATTTCGCAGGCAGAGAAAGAAGAAGTGCTCAAGCGTGTAAAGGGCGGTGAAACGGATTTATTGTACCTCAGTCCAGAGACACTACTGTCATATTCTATGGAAACATTGATTGGAGATCGGGAAATCGGATTAATCATTGTTGATGAAGCGCATATCGTCACAACCTGGGGTGTCGGTTTTAGACCTGACTATTGGTACCTGGGTAGTTATATTAATCGACTGCGCAATCAAATCCAAACGAAATGGAATAAAAATAAAAAAGTAGCTCATTTCCCGATTTGCGCGTTTACCGCAACTGCTGTAAATGGCGGTCTTGACGACTCTGTGAGCGAAACGATTATTAGCCTTTATATGGAAAACCCAATTAAATATATAGGCTATGTCAAACGCGACAATATTCGATTTAACATCTCAGTAAGAGCAACTAACAAGTTAGCAAATCCCGTATATGAGGAGAGGAAGGCTGTCGATCTAATCACACGAATCAACGAGTGGATTGCGTCGAACACCAAGACAATTGTCTATTTTCCCTACGCATCCTATGCCGGTGATGCTTTACGCGGTGTTAAAAGTTTTGCCGGCAAAACTTTTAATCGTGACAAAGTGGCTCTTTATACAGGACGAAATCTTGAGGAGGTTAGCACAGCAGTGCTGGCCGAGAGAAAACGAAAAGCGTTTGACGAGTTCAGGAACGGTGAAAAGCCTGTTATGTTGGCCACAAAGGCTTTTGGTATGGGCGTGGATATCAATAATATTGTTAATGTATACCACTATGCTGTTACCGGAAATCTCTGTGATTATGTACAAGAAATCGGACGAGTTGCAAGAAAACCCGGTATGATTGGCTATGCAATTACTGATTATTACGATAATGACATTGGTTTTATGCAGCGATTGTTTGGTATGTCGCAAATCAAGCAGTATCAGATCAATCTTGTTTTATCAGGAATTTACAACACTTTTAAAAATAAAAGGGAAAGACGTAGCTTTTTGATTTCCCCTGAGTCATTTACATATATCTTTGCAGGAAAGAATGAGCGAGACAGCGAGGATAAACAAATTAATAAGTTAAAGACCTGCTTGCTGATGCTCGAAAAGGATCTGTACGATAAATATAATTTTAAGGTTCTTGTTTCCAGACCGCAAGGTATTTTTACAAAAGCTTATGTCGTCATTCGTAAGGAATGCGAAAAACACGTTCTTAATTCGCAGTATGGAAAATACTTTTCTTTCGTTGCTCCGGGGAGAGTACGAGAACAGCAATCTAATACTATTTCCAAATAGCCTTGCACCATTGAAGAAGATATGGTAGAATAAGATAT